>Ga0307992_1000415_pt1 | contig 27481 bp, 22 predicted proteins | sample EllFjometagen133_FD_203162 | JGI IMG/M metagenome (GOLD analysis project Ga0307992, IMG submission 203162) | Marine microbial communities from Ellis Fjord, Antarctic Ocean - #133 | ecosystem: Environmental > Aquatic > Marine > Unclassified | place: Southern Ocean | collected 2014-10-08
TATTTCTTTCTTCAAAAACGGAGATGATTTCCTCATCATTAAGAAAAGCCTTTACTGAACCTGAGGTTCCCACGCGGACATGCACGACTCGTTTTTCTGGAGAGTAAACAAAGGTGTTTCCATAGTAAACTGCATCTGTAGCACCAAAATAGTGGGTCATATCAATCCAGTTATCGTGGCGGGTTTTGCTGATATCAAACCAGGTAGCGGGGACACCACTTTTTCCGGCATATTCTTTTTTGGCCTTGAATTCGTTTTCAGGTTGGAAGGCCTTTTCGAAGCCAGATGCCGAGATGTTTTCAAAAGGACCAATCAGTGACCATTGATTAATGGCTCCCAATTTCGCATAGCGTTGCTTGGCGAGTTCGAGGTCACCATACTCTTCCAGATAGCGTCCCATCCGGCTGATAGCACCAGCTTTCATGATACCCAGTTCATCGGCATTTTCTGCCAATCCAGGCATGAGCTTGGCTAATCCACGGTTTTCAGTTGGATTAATAACCAGGAGACCTCTTTTGGTGTAGAAAGAGGAAAATATATAGGTGTGGGGGTCATCCAGGTGGTTCAGGGCTTTTTCAAAATAGTCCCAGGCCAATTCATTCTTGTCAGTAAGCTGCATGAGGAAGGCAAGTGCCAGATAGGGTCTGGGATTGGTTTTATCTTTCTTGATGGCTTTTTTGAAGGATTTCTCAGCACCATCCAGATCATTCTCTGAGATCTGCTCCCAACCGGATATAACCAGTTTGATGCTAGCGGGTTTGTAGGCCAGTAGAGAAGCGGAGAGAAACAAGAGCGCGAGGCAGAAGATTAATATTCGATTCGGTTTCACAACATGATTTCCTTTTTATTTCTTCAATAGAGCCGATTTGAATGAGTCGACAATTCAGGCGAGCGGATTTTCGTTATTTTTTTAGGGCTGGTAAAAATCAGACGATGAGAGAGAATTTGATTATTCAGAGCGTAGAATCCTCCCATACGTGGTCTTGTCGAGCTGACCTTCTTTTTCCGATAACTTTTCCCCACATGCTTAAATCGTAAGGCAAATATATACGGAGTGTACACTTTTAAAAGGGGTGATTGGTGGGCTGGGTCTTGGCAGACAAACTCGCAATGACAAAAGGGACTAGTCATCGCGAGCAGAGCGACGCGATCTCGGTCCATCCGCCATCCAAGGATTCGGAGATTGCCACGGTCGTTACACGACCTCGCAATGACACAAAAAAACCACCTCCCTACATGTACTCAGTACAGCAGGCAGAATCCAAATGACACTATGGTCTAATCCCTACCCAGTCTTCGCGAGCAAAGCGACGCGATCTCGGGCTGTCCGCCATCCAAGGATTCGGAGATTGCCGCGGTCGTTACACGACCTCGCAATGACACAAAGAAAAAATTGCCTCCCTGCAAGTACACAGCACGGTGGGCAGACTCCAAATGACACTATAGTCTAATCCCTACCTAGTCTTCGCGAGCGGAGCGACGCGATCTCGGGCTGTCCGCCATCCAAGAAGTCGGAGATTGCCGCGGTCGTTACACTCACTCGCAATGACACAAAGAAAAAATTGCCTCCCTGTAACTACGCGGTACAGCAGGCAGGCTCCAAATGACACTGTGGGCTAAATCCCTATGTCTTCGCAAGAATACTAAGCCTGCAATGTCAATACGGGCTTACCCTGCCTAGTCTTTGCGAGCGGAGCGACGCGATCTCGATACCTTATTGCGGTTCATCCGTTCCCCATAAATCAAAGCTCAAATCCTGCCAATCAGCATTTACGGATTCAACTAATGTATTTTTCTTTTTTCTGGATCCTGCCTTTATCTGCTTTTCTCTCTGGATTGCATCTGAGATATCCTCAAACTCTTCGTAATACACTAGCCTTTGAACTCTGTATCTGGCTGTAAAAGAAAACGGGGGTTGACGAGATTTATGGTCATAAAAGCGAGCCTCCAGGTTGCTAGTCACTCCTGTGTATAGAACAGAATTATTCTTATTCGCGAGTATGTAAACAGCACATATTTTTGCCATGACTATCTCCAAGTTTTACGGGTTGATGAGTCAAAGATAGTAGCATCGCCCTTACAAGGCAATCCCAAGCTGGTCATAATTCAAGAAGTCGGAGATTATTTTGTCACTACGAGCTGATCCTGCCTAGTCTTCGCGAGCGAAGCGACGCGATCTCGGTCTGTCCGCCACCCAAGGATTCGGAGATTGCTTCTCCCGACAAGCCTGTCGGGATCGCAAAGACACAAAGAAGAAATTACCTTCCCCTGCAAATACCCAGTTCGGCAGGCAGGCTCCAAATGACAATACGGACTAACCCTGTTTAGTCTTCGCGAGCGAAGCGACGCGATCTCGGGCTGTCCGCCAGGCAAGGATTCGGAGATTATTTCACCCGACAAGCCTGTCGGGATTGCAAAGACAGATATAACATTTACGGGGCAGATAAGCGGACTAGTTTTTCAGCGTGATCACGGGTTTCTTTAAAAACATCCTCAATACTGTCTCGACTAAGAGCATCCACAATACCTCCCAGACCAAAAGGCACGGAACCTGGATCAGAGTAAACATAATATTGAACGAGCGATCTATTCGGGTTTTGCTCAATGATGAGCCAGTAGCCCTGGGTGTCCCCAATGGTTTCCATGGGGGTTAGTCCCGGCCACTCCACCAGATGCCATTCAATTTTCCAAACCTGCTCCTCAAGTTTAGCTGGTGCAATATTGGTCCGGTATTTTTTGGTAAAGCCCAGCATGGGTACCAAAATATAATTGAGGATTGATTCGTCCCCATTCTGATCAACGACTTCAACTCGATCTACGGCAGACATAAATTCAGGATATGCCACATAATCTGTCAATATATTGAGCAAGGTTTCCCCTGAAGCATTGATAAGACCAATGGTCTCGATATTTTGCCCCTTTTCATGCTTTGAATCAATTTTACGCATGACGATTTCACCTGCCTCAATACTTCTCAATTCCTTCACATTAAGCATGGGGTTATAATTTGAATGTTGGGCAGAAATATTGGACAACAAGCTTATGAGAGAAAGCGTAGTTATAAATAGCTTTTTCATTACTTTACTTCTGCTGCTTCCAGCGCATCTAGAACCATCTGTTCCGAGGGCATGCCCGATGCCCCATAGCTTCTTCATGTAAAACCTTGAAATGACTTTCCTCTGGAAGAGGGGTCAATATCCACACCATTGATCCTGACGGTGGGGCTCCCGATAAAATTCCACTCCATAATCTTATCAAAGGTATCGATCTCCATGGTTGATAGATCAATTTCGACCCCAATTTTATCTGAGATTTCCTGAATTCGAGCAATAGTGAGAGGTGTGCGTAGACAACCCTCAGAATAGAGTACCTCGACCTTAATTTTCATGCTTAGGGTCCATTCCTACTAACACTCCGTATTGCTAACGGCTAGACCTCCCAAAGAGGTTTCCTTGAACTTATGTGACATTTCCAGACCGGTCTGCTTCATAGCTGCAAGGCAGTTATCCAGGGACATAAAATGTTGTCCGGTTCCCCGTTTAGCCAATGAGGCAGCCGTATAAGCCTTAATTGCACCAAACCCATTGCGCTCCACACAGGGCACCTGTACCAATCCCTGGACGGGGTCACAAGTCATGCCAAGATGATGTTCCAGGGCGATCTCAGCGGCATTTTCAATCTGTTCTGTGGTCCCTCCGCGAACGGCACAGAGTCCTGCCGCCGCCATAGACGAGGCGGAACCCACTTCACCCTGGCACCCAACTTCAGCACCGGAGATGGAGGATCTCATTTTGATGATGCCCCCAATTGCACTGGCTACCAGTAAAAATTCTCTGATCTGTTCCTGTGTTCCACCTTGATGCACCATGAGATAATACAGAATGGCCGGGATAACTCCTGCGGCTCCATTTGTGGGTGCTGTGACCACCATATGACCGGCGGCGTTTTCTTCACTAACAGCCATGGCATAGGCACACAGCCAATCCGTAACGTTGGCATCTTCTGGGTTGGCAACGAGTTGGTCGTGGAGTTTTTTTGCTCGACGGGAAAGGTTGAGACTGCCAGGTAGAGCACCTTCAGTTTTGAGTCCGTTTTCCACACAGGTTTGCATGGCATCCCAGATATTGTCAAGACCCTGGTCGAGATCGTGTTTTGAAAGGTATTCACGCTCGTTGAAACGTTTCATGGAGGCAATGGATTTACCGCTATTGATGGACATCGCCAGCATATTGTGTCCAGATCCGAATGAAAAGGGACAAGCCAGTGCAGATTCCATCTGAAGTGGCGCTACGAGGTCTTCAATATCGCTGAGATCGCGGATAAACCCGCCACCGATGGAAAAGTAGGTTTCTGTCAGGAGTGTTTCGCCAGCTTCATTCAAATATTCAAAGACCATTCCGTTGGGATGCTGAGGCAGGGTTTCCTGGCGGTCAAAAACAATGTCGGTCTCTGGGTTGAAGTTACAACCTTCAAGGGTTTTAAGGTGGTTTTGGATACTTAGTTCAGCGACGAGTGCATCAATATCTATTTCGGTGATATCCTGAGGCCTATAGCCATTCAGTCCGAGCGTGACTGCGCGGTCGGTGGCGTGTCCCTTGCCGGTGTAGGCCAGGGAGCCCTTGAGAATACAGCGAATACTTGCATTTTTTAATGATAATAGATCAGCCCGTTGAACCTTCTCTAAAAAGGTGCTGGCGGCCAGCATGGGACCCACGGTGTGGGAGCTGGAGGGTCCAATCCCGATTTTGAACAGGTCGAGGGCGCTGATGAACATGGGATCTCTCATAGCTTCCAATATCATGTATATATAGGGGTGCTACAAGGAGAAGCGGAGCAAGCTCAAACACGCCTGCTTGTCATCCCGAGCACTTCGGCGGAGTTTATCCTGAGCGAAGCCGAAGGGCTCATCATAAACTCCGTCGAGGGATATCTATTTCCTTTTTCTCGAGATGAAACTTTTGTTCCTTACACTTCGACTCCGCTCAGTGTGACAATCCTGCAAACCTAATCAATTATTGGACATTGAGGCTCTCGAAATATCCGCGATTGTGAGCAGGCAACCCTTGCCTTCGACAAGCTCAGGCGCCGGATTCTGATTCGGTTATTTATCATAGAACAAGATACCCATATCTCCGTTTGAATCTGTCCAGGCGCGGTACATTCCGAGCGTATTAAATTCCATCACGCGATGTCCATTTTTGTCAAGCCCAATGACCCCCCCCGTTCCTCCAATATCTGTAAGCTTACCTTGAATCACTTGTCGAGCGGATACCTTCAGGCTTTGATTTCCATATTCTATCCCGGCGCTTATATCGTGAGCAATCATCAAACGCATAAAATATTCACCATGCCCAGTAGCCGAGATTCCGCAGGTTTTATTGTTAGCATAGGTTCCAGCTCCAATAATGGGTGAATCCCCGATGCGCCCGAATCTTTTATTTGTCATTCCACCAGTGGATGTACCTGCAGCAATATTTCCATCATGATCCAGGGCTACTGCTCCAACCGTTCCATGTTTGTCCTCGCTGGTCGCTTTTTGAGCCTTGCGATGACTTTCTAATTGATCCCAGCGCTGTTGAGTCCAAAAGTAGCCTGTTCCTACAGTATCAAACCCCTGTTCAAGGGCAAACGTTTCAGCTCCCCTCCCAGCTAACATGACATGCGGTGATTGATCCATCACGGAGCGAGCCAAAGAAATGGGATTTGCTATGGTTTGGACACCAGTCACTGCACCTGCGTTCAGGCTTTTACCATCCATAATCGAGGCATCGAGTTCGTTGGTCCCCGCTGCTGTGAATACCGCTCCCTTGCCTGCATTAAATCCAGGAGAGTCTTCTAGTATCCGAATCGAGGCTTCAACAGCATCCATAGCACTGCCACCTTCTGACAAAACCTGCTGACCGGCTTCCAGTGCCTGCTGAAATGCTGAACGAATCCTATCTTCTTGTCCAGCCGTCATATTTTCCTGTTTAATCGTTCCAGCCCCACCATGTAAAACCAAAGACCATTCCAGCCTGTCTGACTCAACATCGCAAGTCACCAGACTGAAAACCAATGAACATATCAGCAATATTCTCATAATATTCCTCTGTTTCTATTACTCATTTTAACCAGCACGACATAACCAGTGTTGATGCTTTCGAGCTATAAGCCTAATAATAATGTCATATCGTTGTATTATGAGTTCAATTATTATTAGCTCTACCTCATCGATCTCACATATAATTTTGATTGAAGAAATACGATTCAAAGCACCCTCGCAATATACTTGACACAGAGTACATGCTAACCTATAATCGTAACATATCTTACAGTTTCGAATTAGAATGAAAGAATTGTTACATTATTTCTATTGATCCCAATTCACTGATTGATCGTTTTCTCGATCTGGCCAAGCTGGACGCTCCCTCTGAGAAGGAATGCCCCGTGGCAGACTACATCCTGGAATTTGCCCGGGCAAGAGGACTTGCCTGTAGGGAAGATAATGCCGGAAAAACCGGTGGCACGCCTACCGGGAACGTCATCATCACCTATGGAGATGGTGGGTCTACCTTATTTATGGCCCACATGGATACGGCGAGATCAACAGCCTCAGTTTGCCCTGTGTTGTTGGACGATCGAATAACATCTGATGGCAAAACAGTTCTTGGTGTAGATGATCGGGTAGGTATCACTGCCTTGCTATCGGCTCTTGATCAGATCACAACCCAAAAACTGGAGTCTCCCGGGTTTACAATTGTTTTTACCATCTGCGAAGAGAGTAGCCTGGCTGGATCAACACACTTGGTCCCGGGTCCAAATATTCAACAAGCCTATGCCTTTGACTCAAGCCATCGCCCTGGCCTCTACATCATTAAAGCTCCGGGAGCAAAAGAATTCAAAATCGAAGTGCAAGGCCGAGCCTCCCATTCCGGGATAGCACCTGAAGCTGGCATCAATGCTCTGCAACTCGCTGCCAAGGCCGTTAGCGCCCTACCGTTGGGAAGAATTGACAGCAATACGACCATGAATATCGGTCCCTTCCATTCTCACACAGCCACCAATGTGGTTCCTCCCCAAGTGGAAATGATTGGCGAGATTCGATCAGGCAACAATGAGCGTGCCGATGAAATAGAGGCTCAGGTGCTCCAGATCTTTCATCAGACCCTTGAGGGGTCCGGCGCGAACTTTGACTTTCAATCTGAATGGGATTTCCAACCCTATGAGATCGGTGAAGATGCACCCGTCCGCAAACATCTGGTAAAATGCATTACGAATCTGGGAATAAAAGCTCAGGCAGTGTCCTCCTTTGGCGGGAGTGATGCGAATGTGCTCAATGCCAAGGGCATCCCCACCATCAATCTGGGCACCGGCGCTCAGAACCCACATTCAAATGATGAATTTATCTTATATGAAGACCTAATAAATAGTACCAAAATCGCCATGGAGTTGATGCTAAATGAAATTTAAATTGATCTTTTTAACACTCATCCTGATCCTGACTGCTTGTGAAAACAAGGCCCCGATTTCGGAGAATAAAGGTTATTTAATGATTATTGGTGGTGGTCAGAGGACGGCAGAAATCATGCAAGCCACCGTTGATATCGCAGGTGGCTCAGCCTCACGCTTCGTGATCATCCCGCAGGCCAGCGGTGAGCCTCTGGAAACGGCTCTTTACCAACAAAAAGACATTCTTAAATATGGGGCGGGTGAAGTTAGCTATCTCATGTTGGATAGTAGTAATGTAGACGACCAGGTCAACCTGGAGCAGGTTAGCAGTGCGACTGCCATTTTCTTTAGCGGTGGCGATCAAAGTCGTCTGACACGACTCTTGCTTGGAACTGAGTTATTAAAAGAAATCAATGCTCTTTATAAAAGAGGTGGCCTGATTAGTGGCACCAGTGCCGGAGCAGCAATTCAGAGTGAATTAATGATCACCGGTGAAGAGCACATTAACAAAAATGCAGATAGACCATATAATACAATCGCACCAAACAATATTGAAACAGTACACGGTTTTGGCTGGCTAACAGAAGCCGTTATCGATCAGCACCACATCAAAAGACGCCGCAACAATCGACTCATCAGTGTGGTTCTTGAGCACCCCAAATTATTGGGTATCGGTATCGATGAAAGTACGGCGATCCTGGTTAACCCAGATCGGACCTTCACGGTTCTGGGAGATGCAAGTGTCATCATTTATGATGCCAGACAGAGCAGCGATATTCGAGTAGATGAATTCAATAATTTTGGAGTAGAGGGGCTGAAAGTCCAGCTACTCATCAATGGAGACCGATTCAGCCTGATTTCGGGAGAACGCATCCGTTGAGCACCCTGGCTAAACATAAATCACCTGACACTTTTGTAATTCTTCTCAGCATTTTAATTCTTATTGCCGGGCTTACATGGATCATTCCCGGTGGTGTGTTTGATACTCACGAGGTAAACGGACGAAGCGAGGTCATTCCAGGCACTTTTCATGAGATTGATAGCAATCCTCAGGGATTTGGAGCCGTGCTCATGGCACCTATCCGTGGCTTTGTCGATGCAGCCCTTATTGTGGGATTCGTGCTCCTTGTGGGGGGCGTCTTTGGCATCCTACAACGCACCGGAGCAATCACAGCCGGAATTTCAACCCTGGCAAAAGCCCATGACCGATCTGCTCTGGTGAGAGCGTTAATCATCCCTCTGTTTATGACCATCTTTTCCCTGGCTGGAGCCGTTTTCGGAATGAGTGAGGAAATCATCCCCTTTATCATCATCTTCGTGCCCCTGTCCATTAAGATTGGCTATGACAGCATGGTTGGCGTCGCCATTCCCTTTCTGGGTGCAGGCGTAGGTTTTGCCAGTGCCTTTCTAAATCCTTTCACTGTTGGAATAGCCCAGGGAATTGCAGAAGTCCCGCTATTCTCAGGATTGGGTTACCGCTTTCTCCTGTGGCTCATAGTTACAGCTATTGCCATTATTTACGTTATGCGGTATGCCAACCGGATAAAACTGAATCCCACCCTAAGCCTCACCTATGCAGATGATGCCAAAAAAAGAGCGAAATACCTGGACCAGACGGAAGCCACCGAATTAACCCTGACGGTAGAACATCGTCGCGCCCTGCTTGTTTTTATTGCTGGTCTGGTTGTGCTGGTCTGGGGTGTGTTAGCTCGTCAATGGTACATTGAAGAGATCGCTGGTCTTTTTCTCATAACCGGTATCCTCGTGGGTTTAGTGGGACGATTGAGCAGCCGAGAAATTACCAGCTCTTTTACAGCTGGTGCCAAAGATCTGGTCATGACAGCAATGATCATCGGGCTGGCACGTGGAATCCTGATCATTGCGTCGGATGGACATATTATCGACACCATGCTGAATGCCCTATCCTCCCTCATCGTCAATTTCCATCCCGTGGTTTCATCACAGTTCATGTTTATCACGCAAACCTTTATCAATTTCTTCGTGCCCTCTGGTAGTGGGCAGGCAGCTTTAACCATGCCCATCATGGCGCCACTGTCTGACCTGGTTGGTGTTTCCAGACAAACGGCAGTTTTAGCTTATCAAATGGGTGATGGGTTTGGAAATATGATCATCCCTACCTCTGCTGTCACCATGGGCGTTCTCACACTCGCTGATATACCCTGGGAAAGATGGGCCAAATGGCTGCTTCCCCTCGAATTAATCTTTTTGGTCCTAGGTCTTCTCTTCTTAATCCCTCCTTTTTTAATAGGCTGGTAGGAGACCCGTGATGTCTAATAACAAATAACAAGAGAGGATGAACATGATGAAAAACGTTACTCGGTTTAGTTTGGTAATTTTTATTCTGCTCCCCCTCCTGACATTTGCTCAGGTGTGGGTAAACTCTGATTCAATCGGGGTTAAAATGAAAGGTTATGGTGAACTTGAAATCTATGGTCCTGTCACTACAGGCGATACGACAAAACAGATTGATAGAATAACCCTGCTGGTCGCTGCGGCTGATACTACCGTCTTTGATTATAATGAGGATGCAGATGAAGATATTTCTGCCATGCTTGTAGCCAACCCAACGCTGAGCGATATGGAAGGTTTTGCAAGTATCAATAACTTTTACTCCTTTGCTCCCCCAGATATTCATGCTGAGATCTCACCATATGCATGGAATGGTACAGAATACCTTATCATTCACATGGTTGTTACCAATACTGCAGATGTGGCAATTAATGCAAGATTAGGTTTTGATATTATTCCCCAGATTGATGGCACTTATGATGGTGTGAATAACTGGAATACCGATGGTGAATTTCTTGAAATAACTCGTGCGGGTAGCGACCATTTTGGACTGAAATTCTTATCGCATTCCATGGTTTCCCTGCGTCAATTTGTCTGGTATAGTGGCTACAACGGAGCAGATGCAGACCTTTTCAACTGGATGAATTATGGGCTGTTTGACAGCACTATTGTCGAAACCGATCCAGACGGTGGGCTTGTTTCAATCCCCTCAACAGCCCCCATGACTATGGAGCCAGCTGTTGGTATCGATTTTTATTACGGTGTTGCACATGGAGTAACCTTGGAGAATCTGCAGACCAATATGGCTGCCGCTGAGATTGCCTATAACTCAATTTTCACAGTGGGCATCGATGCATCTGAAGTTCTACCTGAGGTAGCTAGCCTGTCTCAAAATTATCCAAATCCCTTCAATCCGTCAACACAGATCACCTTTACCCTGCCAGAAGCTGGACTTACTTCGCTTGAAGTGTTCAATATTCGTGGTGAGCTGGTAAAGACGATCAGCAATGAATGGATGGCTGCTGGAAGCTATACACACCTTCTGGATGGCTCCGGGCTTTCCTCTGGTGTTTATGTTTATAGCCTGCGGTCAGGAAACACTCAGATCAATAAAAAGATGACACTTCTAAAATAAAAAAAGCATCAATATCCTCGAACCAGCTCAATACTGGTTCGAGGATCATATTTGGACGCAAATTATGGTAAAAGAACGAATCCGATCTCTGCACAAAGATATGCCTCGCAATCAAAAGGTTCTGGCAGAATTTGTCATCGATCATATTGAAGAGATTCCCTTCTGGACCGTCCATACTTTAGCCGGTGAAGCCGGGACCAGTACAGCCAGTGTAGTCCGTCTGGCTCAACGACTGGGATTCTCCGGGTACACCGCCATGCGGGATGACATTGTTAATCTCCTTAAAGACAATTTGAATCGGGACTATGTGTCCCGCATCGAAACTCTTGACGGCGACGTTCTTAGTTTGGTTGCAAACCAGGATGTCATGGATATTAATGATACCTTAAACCAATTGAATCGCGCTGATTTCAAGATCGCAGTTCAATACATTCTCGGTGCAAGCAGGGTCTATACTGCCGGATTGGGGATTTCTCATCTCATGTCAGAGATTCTGGCCTATCAGCTTAAACAGGTTGGTGTCCCTGCCATATCTTTGCTGACTGGTAATACTAACTTTCTGGAGCAGCTGGCCTTTTTTGAATCTCAGGATGTATTGATCGCTTTTTCATATCCCCCCTTCTCAAAGGATACCATTCAACTGGCAAGACTTGTCCGAGAAAAAGGGTTAAAGGTTATCGCCATTACTAACAAGCAGGCTGCACCCATTAGCTTCCACGCTGATATATCTCTTCCTGTAAAAAGTGAGAATGTTTTATATACAAATGCTTTTGCAGCCATTTCTGTCATCATTAACGCCCTGGCCACGGAATGCGCACATCTAGATCCGACAAGGGCTCAAGCCATGTTATCACACTATGAAAAAATCAATGGAATCTCCGATGAGCCAACAAGTTAACACCTTGAAAAATGTCCTAACAGCCAGGTTGATATGGCTCCTAATTGCTATCATAGGCATCCCGTTTTCACTTTCTGCTGGTGTGACGGGTAAGATCAGCGGAACCATCAGCCAGGCTGAGACAAGCGAACCCATCGTGGGCACTACCATTCAGTTGGTAGGGACCAATTATGGACGGATCTCGGACATAGATGGCCACTTTACCATCCTGAATATTTCCCCAGGGACCTATGATCTGAAGATATCTTTCATTGGATACGAAACCATGATTGTTGAGAATATGGATGTGAGAGTGGATCTCACTTCCAGAGTTGATATCAAGTTAAAACCTGCAGTGCTAGCAGGTGAAGAAGTTATCGTTGTAGCCTCAACCGTAGCAATCAAAATGGATCTGACCGCTTCCATGGGCGTGGTCACTCAAGAACAATTTGAATCCCTCCCCCTTGCAGATGTCGGGGATGCCCTCTCCTTACAGGCTGGTGTAGTGGGCTCAGGCTCAAACTTGAATATTCGAGGTGGCCGATCCAATGAGGTCTCCTATCTCATTGATGGTATGTTTGTACAGGATCCCCTGTTAGGCGGATTCGCCACAGACCTAGGTAATGATGCCATTCAAGAATTAAGTCTCCTCTCAGGTACCTTTAACGCTGAATATGGAAATGCCTTGAGCGGTGTGGTGAACATTGTCACCCGGGAAGGTGGCAGGACCTGGAGCGCTAGAGTGGAAAGTCGCCTCGGTGCTTTTCAAGGAAATGGTGATAGCCTGAAAAACGAGGGAGGTCGAATCAACTGGTTTGTTGGTGGTCCACTGATCAGCGAAAAGCTGGCACTCTTTGTATCCGGGGAATTCACTGATCACAACAGTTATCTACCCTTTGGTTTTAGACTAGAAGACTCATATTTCGCCAAATTAACCTTCACAGGTATTCCTCGACTCAAGATCAATACCATGTATAGATCTTCGGGACGTTCATATCAGAACTACAGACACAGTTGGGCCTACATTCCTGAGCAATACTATCAACATGCTGCCTCCAGTGAACAAATCGCCCTGAACCTCACGCATACCCTCTCTGAGCGACTCTTCTACGAAATTAGGGTATCCCAGTTTGAACAGAAGAAGCGCCAGGGAATCTGGCTAGAAACAGATTCTACAGATCACTGGATGCGTCTTGATGAATATGTACCCTGGAATGAAAATGAGCTCAATCCAGACGCTGGCAACGGCTATGAGTTTTATTCTTTTGGCAACCCACCCACCTATGTAGATGGTCGCAGCAAGACTTTGGATTTGCGTAGTGATGTCGTCTGGCAATGGGGTCATTGGAATGAAATTAAAGCAGGTCTACAATACAAATCTCATGATTTAAAGCTCATCGATATATATGATCCCCAGCGGGATCACCCCTATATCGATGATTATGAAGAATCACCTTATGAAGCTGCAGCATACATCCAGGATAAAATTGAATTTCCATACCTCGTTATAAACCTGGGACTGCGCTATGACTATATGAACGGCAATGCCGCTTTCCGGAAAAGCCCGTTAAGTGACACGACATCAACCTCCACGAAGCCGAGAAGTCAAATCAGTCCCAGATTAGGAATTGCACATCCCATTTCTGACCGCACCAAGATTCATTTTGCATACGGACACTTCTTTCAGAATCCTGAATACCAATATCTTTACGAAAATTCACAATATGATGTGACGGTGAGGGAACCTCTTTTTGGTCAGCCCAATCTGGACGCTGAGAGAACCGTTGCTTACGAAGTTGGTCTCTCTCATCAGTTCAATGATGCGCTCCTCGGGAGATTCACCGCCTATTACAAGGATATCACTGGACTCATAGGGACTCACTATTTTCCTCCTTACACGGATGAAGCCCCTGACCGCTATATTGGTTATACCCTGATTGTGAATGAAGATTATGCCAACTCAAAAGGCTTTGAGGTCAATTTGGACTATAATTCCGGGAGACAAATATCTGGAAGTATTACTTATACCTTTTCAGTGGCAAAAGGAACGGCATCCTCAGAGGGCGAGCAATATCCGGGAACTTCAGAGTCAACACGGCTCTATTATCTTGATTTTGATAAAAGCCATGGATTTAACGCCTTTGGAAGCTGGAGTATGGGCAAGAACCTCGGGCCGAAAATTGCAGGTTTCTATCCCTTCTCTAAAATCGAAATTGGGGCCATCCTGAGAGCAAGCACTGGTTACCCATATACCCCTAGTGGACGTGATGTTGGTTTTGTTGAACCAAACTCACTGCGACTCCCCGCTACCTACACACTGGATATAGAAGCCGGCAAGAAGTTTTCAATGCCAGGAAGCATTTATACCCGCGCGTTTATAGAAGTATTGAATCTAACCAATGCCACAAATGTAAGATACGTCTATTCAGACACGGGTGATCCGGACTATACATTGGTTGGAGGATCCAGCGAGGAATACATGCGTGATCCCTCTAATTATGGTCCCCCCAGAACCTTTCGCTTTGGCTTGACACTAGGATGGGAGTAGAATTATGATAAGTAATAATTCAAAAACAAGTGTAGATACTGCACCTTTGTTGCTCATACTGGGCTTCGTTCTCCTTCTATCCCCAGGGTCAGCAAATGCTGGATATCGTGACCGAGGATCAGCTGGATCAGCTATTTCAAAAACAGCTGAAATTTCAGATCGTGCTGCAGGCACACACAATGGCAGCAATATTGGTTTATTCTTTGAAAACCGTGGCAAACTTTATCCGCGACGCCTGGCAGATGGACCCTCAGGTGAATTTCCCATCAACAGTGGTCATCATTATATCTATCGCATCAACCCCATGGTAGGTGTGGCACCGGATGCTGCTTCTGGACGGCTGGCCAATACAGGATGATACAGGCAACCCCCTCATCGTTTCAAATCAAGACAGCTATTGTGTTTTTGATGATGCCAATAACACAGTAGAACAGTTGGGTATCCAGGTCGCCCAAACCGGCTTTGCCTTCGGTTTGGCCTATGCTGAGGATCTGTTATTCCTCACTTACGAGCTTACCAATAATACAGCGACACCCTATGATAGTGTTTATTTCGGCATGTATTTGGATTTTGACATCGGGAATATTAGTGGTGGTGATCCTGAGTATTTGGATGACGTCTTGGGTTTTGATGAGGGAAATGCCTTTGTGACCCTGCGCGACAGAGAGAACTATTCGGCTGAGTGGGGTGGTGCCACGGGCATCATCGGGATGACTTTTTTAGAAACACCTATGCTTCAGGGTACCATGGCTGGTGTCACAGAGCTGCACTATAATCTGGCCTCAAATGACATTGATGATGATAGTCTCCAGATGGTCATCTTGTCAAGTAATACAGATTATTTACCCTCGAATTTTCCACTTGAAAATTATGTCCATACTGGCAGCGATGGAAATACGCATATTGACGATGTCAATCTCATTGATCCCTCCCTATTGACTGAATATGTCATCACCATGTCTTCAGGTCCATTTACTTTAGGTCCTAATGATACGTTGAAGTTCATCACCTGTCTGGTTGCTGGCACAAACGACCAGGATCTCTATTCCAATCTGGCCGTAGCGCAGGATCTATATGCACTGAATTTCGAAACGCCCAAACCGCCCCTGACTTCAACGCTGAGTGGATTGTCCGGTGACAATGAAGTGACCTTGTATTGGACCAATGCGATTGAGAGCGAACCTGATAAGGTTAGCAATATTCTTGATTTCGAAGGCTACAATCTTTATCGCAGCGTAGATCGTGGGGTAAGCTGGGATCAAATCGATAGAAATGTGTTCCCTGATACGGGACCGGACCCCGTTCCCCTGGCCAGCTTTGATCGCAAGAATGGACTTGGCGAGGATCTCGGGATTCAATACTATTATACCGATAAATCAGTGATTAATGGTTTTGAATACTGGTATTCGTTGACTGCCTTTGATCAGGGAGATTCAAATATTGTCAGCCTTGAGAGTGCCATTGGTAATACAACGGATATGGTGAACACCCTTAGCATCATCCCCTTGTCTGCTGCGGCGGCTGTAATCCCTGCAAGTGCCCAGGATGTCTGGCATTCCGGGAATGGGCAATCTAACTATACGCTTGATCTTACTCCGCTGACATTCGACCAGCTCAATGAATACGCTTATGAACTCAGCTTCGACTATACCTGCCGGGCTGAAATAGGAAATCCCGGTGTCGTGGCTCTGCCAGTTATTCTGGATTCCAGCGCCACTGGGAATGACCACTTCGGGATAGAATTTATTGAGGGCAACAAATTCAATCTACATAACCTGAGCACGGGGGAGGTTGTCCGAGAAGGATATCCCTTCCGAATTGGTCCAGCTTTCCCGCTCACCGCTGCCATGAAGGTTCAATTTGAAATTTCAGATACCTCCAGTAGTCCTCATCCCGGAGATTACCTGAGTCTTATCTTTTCGGCTACCCTTCAGCGTACTGATGGTGTTGATACAACCACGGTGCTGCCAACACAGAAATTTGATACGGGTACACAACTAGTTTCAGAGGATGGTTTATTATTTACCATGATTCCCCAGGATAAATTACAAGATATCAATATCCCTCCCACCCTGGATTTTAATATCGAATTCGAGGTTGATAATGCTACCTCACTCATAGATACGAGCTACCAGATCCTCATTGATCAGGTTCTTGCTGAGAATGAAACCACACAGCTTGTAATGAGTGTCCGTACCATTGATTTGGGAGTGGTAATCGAGGGTGATACGATTTCAAGTGGATCCACCCTGAGCTTTAATGGGATCACGGCCACCATCAGCTTTAGCGAGGTCTACCCACCCCCTCTGGGCACCATGGTAAGCCTGTCATCAGTACCTGAATTGGCACCAAACATTCAGGATATCTTTCATTTCGGGATCGTTGACAGACAAACTGATCCAGAGTTGATCGATGAGGTCATTGATGAAATCAGGGTCGTTCCCAATCCATATGTGGTCGGGTCACTGTGGGAGATTGAATATGGTGAGCTGAGAAGAGAACCTTTGCGGCAGATACAATTCACGAATCTTCCTGAGGAATGTGACATTTACATTTTTACGCTGGCAGGGGGTTTGATCAAAACGCTCCACCACCAATCTTTTAATGGGACCGAGACCTGGGATCTGCGGGCAGAAGGCGGTCGTGAAATTGCCGCCGGTATCTATCTCTATCAAGTCAAGGGCGCTGGATTAAAATATTTCAATAGATTTGCGGTGATAAAATGAGGTCAAATATGTGGAAATTAAGCACATTTACCGTTTGTTTCCTGATATGGGTAACAACATTATCAGCACAAAACCCGAATCTAGGTTCAGCAACAGCGCAGTTCCTGAAAATACCTATAGGCGCTCGATCTGCTGCATTGGGAGGTGCCATGACCGGGATGTCCAGTGATGCAAATGCATTATTCTGGAATCCGGCCGGGATCACACAGGAGCACAATCAATCCCTGCATTTTTCGTATATGCCCTGGATGACTTTCTTTGATATCACCGCTGTCGCATACACAAAAACCTTTCCCAACAAAGGAACCATCGGTTTCCACATATTGGCGTTGGGGATGGACGAAATGGAAGTAACCACTGAGCTACAGCCTCAAGGGACAGGCCAGTTTTTCGACTCCCAGGATTTTGTTGCTGGCATGAGCTACGCCAAAAAGTTAACGGATCGTTTCAGTATGGGCTTCACAGCGAAATATATCCATCAACGGATTTGGAATGAGACAGCTTCAGGCATCGCCTTTGATATGGGGACCCATTACAATATCGACTTCCAGAATACAAGTATTGCCATGTCCATGAGAAACTTTGGAATGGATATGCAAATGGGAGGTCCGGATCTCTTGCTTGTTCATGATGACAATGAGATCTTTCCCAATCGCTTGCAACAAGCTATGAAAGTAACCGAGAAGCATCCCCTGCCCCTGAGCTTCCAATTCGGGATCGCTGGAGATCTGTTAAAAAATGCCTGGTTGCATTCCCGCGTCTGCATTGATGCAGTCCATTTAAATGATGACGAAGAACAGATTTACGCTGGTATTGAAACGGTTCTGGCGCAGCAATTTATCATTCGGGGGGGCTATCAGTTCAATAATGACGAGGAACGAGGTAGTCTGGGTGTTGGCTTGAATCAACGAATTGATAATCTGGTGCTCAAATTGGACTATGCCTATGTTTTACATGAACATCTGGAAGACACACGGATACTCTCTGTAAGTCTGCTTTTTTAGGGCATCTTTGTCGCCATTCTATATAGCTACATAGAAATCGACATCACAGTGAAGGTCTGATGAATCACAACAGTGAAGATCGACTGGTGCAAATTAAAAAATTCATTTTAGGTTTTGTATTGTCCACGAGTGTGCTCTTCTCACAGGGAAGCCTGCTCCTGGTAGGCGGCGGTGGCGAGGGCTACCATGATTGGTCCGATATCCCCTATGCCTGGTTTGTTACTCAAGCTGATAGTGGCATCATCATCAATATTGATGTGAGTTCTACAGCGAGTTGGTATACCGGCTATTTTGGACTTTTCGGGGCAGATCCTGCCAGCCAGGGCCTTCAGATCGCTACACGGGCTGCCGCTAATGATTCTGCCACAGCTGATCTGCTGAGATCCGCTTCAGGTATCTTCATTGAGGGCGGTGATCAATGGGATTATGTAGAAACCTGGGATGGAACCCTTGCAGAGCAAGCCATCATGGATGTTTTTAATGCTGGAGGTGTCATCGGTGGAACCTCTGCAGGCCTGGCTGTTCTGGGGGAAGTAGATTTCACCGCACAATATGGGAGTGTTATTGCTCCCGAGGCTTTGGCAAACCCCTGCAGGTTGGACATTGCTCTCTCAGACAACCTGCTCCCTCTCCTCCCTGGTGTCCTCACAGACAGTCATTTTCACAGTCGCGGGCGTCTTGGACGATTGATCCCCATGTTGGCTCGCTGGGAGCATGAAACCGGTGAATGGCTCACAGGACTTGGAATTGCCGACAACACGGCAGCTTGCCTGGAAGCAGATGGCACCCTGACCGTCTGGGGAGAAGGTTCCGTCTCAGTCATCTATACAGAACCTGACGTGACCAACAATGTTGACTGTGCCTCAACTCAGGCGCTTGCATCAACATCATTACGGATGGACCAGCTCGTTCATGGATCAAGATACGATCTACATCAAAAAATATTAATCGACGGAGGGGGTGCAGTTGTATCTGTCACACCTGAGTCCAATGCACATACCTATCAAGCCCTCACCCTTAATGGTGCTTCAGACAGCACTGCAAACCTGGGGGACTATCAGGTTACCAATTTGACAATAGATCAGGCAGCCTGGCGTGGAAACCTGGGATTGTCATCTGGAAGTGGACGTTTACCTGGGGCGGTTATCATGCCACGAGTATGGCATGAGTATGATGAATATGAAAATCGACTCATTGGCACACTTTGGGCCATTGGTCAACACCCTGGTCTGACAGGTATCCTGTTGGATTCAGACGCTACCGCTACAGTGGATACCGAGGGTGTATTGACACCCAATGGACAGGTTTGGGTCTTTGACAGCCATCAACTCACACATAGCGGATTCCCAACAACTCATAATACTTGCTATGGCGGTTTGATTGGACTGCGTATTCATATCCTTGGTTCGGGTATTCCCTTCGACCTTACGACTCACCATCCTGTAAGCATTCAACCCAAAACGCCCCAATTACCGGAACATTATCTCAGTGTCTGGCCCAATCCATTTAATCCATCAACGACGATACGTTACAATTTGGTAGAATCGGGATCCGTTGTCTTGAAGCTATTTAATATCAAAGGACAAGCGTTGGCCACGCTTGTTGACACCATAGCCCTTTCAGGTGAAAATGTCTTTTACTTGAATGCAGCTGACCTGCCAACTGGAGTATATTTTTGCTCCTTAACGGTAGGGAATCAAACTCTCACTAAAAAAATGGTACTCATCAGGTAGCTGTATCAGAATATTATTTTCAATTTAGAATTTGACTATGTTTGGTATGGACAACCCGATGAAACACGCATGCTCCTTGTGAGTTTGCTTTATTAAGGAACCCTATCATGTCCAACATTTTCCAGCCATTCAAGCCGCTACTGTATCTCAGTGTTTACCTATTTCTATTCCCTCAAATTGCTCTGAGTAAATTTTCTGAGTTACGCCCTGAAGTGAAGACGCTAACAAGCTATACTGAGCTCACTCACCTCGTGACTGACTTGGATCAAGATGCTTACTTTACTGTTTCCGAAGCAGGCAAGACTGCCGAAGATCGGTCCCTCTGGTTGATCCGGGTGGCACATCCGCAGCAGGCATCAAACTGGAAAGTGTTTCTCTATGCCCAGCAACACGGGAACGAGCCCGCTGGCAAGGAAGCGCTGATCCAGATCGCACGCTCAATCAGTGACAATCATAAGCTACTACCCAAAGGAATGGAGCTCTGGCTCATGCCTATGGTTAATCCAGATGGTGGTTCGCGGGATCAACGCAGAAATTCACTGGGTGCAGATATTAATCGGGACCATATGATTCTAGAACAATTGGAGACCCAAGCATTGCATCGTGCCTTCCAATTTATCCAACCTCAGTTGGCTATCGACTGTCATGAATTCGCTCGAGATAGTAGAGATTATCGTGAGAAAGGGTGGCTGGAGTGGACAGATATCATGATGGACTATGCCAGTAACCCCTTGTTGAATCAAGATCTGGTTTTACAGGGTCATCATCTGGTTAATCGTATGAGTAAATCCATGAATAAAAAGGGCATCCACTTTCAGCGATACTTTGTAGGTGGTGTTCCCCCTGATGGAGAACAACGCTACAGTGCTCCTGATATGGATGGTGCTTTGAATGCCTGTGCAATTTATGGTGGGCTTTCATTCATTATTGAAGGTGGTGTATATCGAAATAATAATGAGGACAATCACGATCTGTCTTTCCGAGTAAACAACTACACAGAATTATTATGGTCAGTATTGCTGGACAAAAAGGTACGTAAGCAGGCGACCAAAATTATGAGTTCCCGGACCCAACCTGAGCTACCGGACTGGTTGCCCACCAACTACTTCTGGGCTCAAACCCATCCCTCGAAAATGACGATCCCGGTGATTGATTCAGTCAGTTCGAAAATGATTGAACTTGAAGCACCCAATTTTATGACAGAGCTGGTAATCAAAAAAAGTGTAGCCATTCCGCAAGCATATCTCATTGATGCTGAATATGAATCTATCTTTTCAACACTTTTAAACCGACACAATATTGATTTTGACACTATTAATGCCTCGAAACAAATGCAGCTTCAATTTTGCCTGCTTGATTCGGTGGAAAATGAATTTGATAATCTTTATCATCGCTATGGTGGGCGAGTCATCACGCATGGGGAACATGGAAGAACAAGCCGAGTCGAAACGGGCTCTCTCCTCGTTAGAATCCTACCTCAAGATGGAAGACGGGTTCTTTCACTTCTAGAGCCGACCATGCTATACGGTCTATATCAGTATCCAAAATTTCAGTCCACCGTCGATCTTGACAGATATCTTCCTGTCATACGAGTAATAAATACACAACCTCGCAATGACAACCCCGAATAAGAGGCATAATTCATAATTCACAACCTACCGCCACTGCTTTATTGAGTTGGCATAATATTCCAATAAAACAATCGCTTCATCTTTGACCCGAATCAGATTTTCCTCAACATCCACCAGGCGCCGACCGATGAGCATATTCAAAGCATTGGTCAACACACCTTCACAGGCACTGGACGAAATACTGATGGGAGCCCCCTTCTTCTTAAGCGTATTGATTTTCAGTACAGCCTGAGATTTGAGATCCAACTCGCTTTTCCAGATGTTTTTATTTTCCAAGAGCACCTCTGAAAGCAGAGCAATCGGCAAAACAGGAATCACATCAGCGATATGTTCCATGAGGGTATCAGCCAATCTTTTGACCTGTTTAAAACGATGTGTTGAATCCACTTCGTCAAACTTGACCTGGTTGGTTTCACAATATTGTTTGACAGAAACGGGACGACCAAAATTGACACTGGCATAACCAAAACGACGCCAGCGTAATTTTCTGGAGAGAAGAAACATCTTGGTGGCAAATACCAGGGTGGTTTTTATGACATACCATCGGTTGCGACGCTGCGCATTGGGATCCAATTTTCTGATGAGGGTGCGGTCTTCTACAACGCGGTCGTAATTGATACCCACGGGTACAAAGACAACATCCTTATCAAACTCAGGGTGATATTCCCTGAGCATGTAATCCATAAACCCTAATTTGGGCTCCAACAGCGCTCCCGATTTGGTTAAGCCCCCTTCAAAGAAAACTGCCTGACATACTCCCGCTCTGGTAGAGAGGTGAACATAGCGTTCCAGAACTTTTCGATAGAGGGGATTCTGGGAATTTTTTCTCACAAAAAAGCCACCCATGGATTTCAATAAGGTCTGCAGAGGCCAAATTCGTGCCCACTCTCCAATGGCATATGACAAAGCAGTTTTTTCAGCGACCAGAAAAGATACAAGAACATAATCCATATTGCTGCGATGGTTCATGACGAAGACCACAGAAGCGTCTTCAGGAATATTTTTTAGCTCCTCATCATCGTAAAAACCTACACGCACACGGTATATGAGTCGGGCAATGTTTCTGGCCAGCCAGTATCCAAAACGGAAATAAATATAGGCATTGAAAGACGGGACAATTTCGTGAGCGTATTGTTTGACCTTTTCCTGGGCAACGGTCTTGGGCATGTCATTCTCGGCAGCATAGGTCTTAACCGCCTCTATAACCTGATCATCAAAGACAAGTTGGTCGATGAGTCCCTGTCTGCGAGTGAGCTGAAAGGGTCGGATGGAAATATGCAGCCTGGAGCTGACTTCATCCATGACCTTTTTAACACGTCGCCGTAGATACCAACGCAAGCTGGGCATAAGCAGGCGGTCCAGCACCATGACACCAGCAAAAAGCACCAGGATTATAAAGCCCCACAGTGGAAGCGTAATGGTGTTATCCATAAAGTCTCCTCACCCCCGAGATAATGATTTTACATGCAGCAATGCCCTCAGGCAACCATTTGTTTCCACCAACCCTTGAGCCGTTTGAGATGATGTCCCTGGACCATAATGAGATGATTACCCAGGGGGTTTTCCAGCAATTCGCTGATTTGACCTTCACTCAGTTTGATCTTAGCCTGGGTGCGACACAGGTCTTCAGCATTGCCAGACTGGATGATGTCACCTTCCGCCAGCCAGAGCTGTTCCATCTTTTTACCACCGATACGTAGCAGGGTTACAGGTCCATTGGCCAGAGTACCCTGTATACCAACACCCAGATCAGATTCAAAATGGGAACGTAATCCATAGTCCTGGACGATTCCCCTGGGTACCGTGCAATGTGCCAGCCAGAACTGGTTGTTGTCTGCGTCCAACTGTGCTGGATTGGCCATCCAGGGTGTCTCTCCTGTGAGCATTTTGACCCACAACAAACCCACAGTACTCACCAGATCTCCCTCACATCCAGAGATAAAGCCTTCATCTGTCAATTGTGATAAGCCAAAACAACCCGTTGTTTTGAGGTTTAAAACCAGATCGAAACAGCGCAGTGTCAGAGCGTCGAGCTTATACTTTTCGATGACTTGCTTCAGGGCGAGATAGACACGCACGGCATCATCCAGATCAGCAGGTGAGGGCTCCCGGATCTCGATGGCACCTGTCGTCAAGGGTTCCCGGATAGACGGAATGGCAGCATCTGACACCTCCTCAATCAGCGCGTTGACCTCATCCAGGGATACGGGAATAATGTCAGGACCCCAGCCTTCCTTAATGATGTCATGATCTGGACTACTGGCTACCAGCCAGTCAGAAGGCGCACCTAACAATCCGATACGTGTTTGTTTTAAATCTGAAGCTACCTGAAAATTACCCAACACCTCTTCAATCTTCTGAAGTCCTGGCTCATCTTTTGGACTATTTAGATAGAAAATCTGACCCTGGGCGCCGTCTTGCTGGAGACGAGCCAACACCTCCAGAGACGCTGGTAATGAGTTGTGGGCAGGATGAGCCACCACCAGGACAGGTTCATCTGTGACGGTGGCACTCCGTTTCGATCGGATATCCAGAAGCACCTGTTCTGTACCACCGGTAGTCATGAAATAAACGAGGGGCCTGGAATCATCCAAAGTTTCTGGGGTCCACTCTTCACCACCTGCTTGCTGTAGGGCTCTGGCGTAATCCGCCATGGAGCTTTCAAAAGCCTCCCTTGCTGGAACAAACAGTGATTTAATAAAAATAAATCCGAAATGCTGTGTCATACCGCTTCCCCGCTCATTTATCAATTGGACATCTCACTATGTCGCCTCTTTATCCAGACAGCCTTGTCTACATCGGGTGGCTCATAGGCCTCAAATAGATCTATAAGACCTGAGGGTTCATTATACACCAGCAACATATCGCGATGCTCGCAATGCATAAATTTTTCTGCAACTACATGATCTAGAAATGCCAACATCTTCCCGTAAAAGTTTCGGACATTTAAAACCCCGGATGGTTTTTTGTGAAGCCCCAATTGACCCCAGGCAAGCGCCTCGAAAAACTCTTCAAGGGTTCCCAGCCCTCCTGGTAAGGAGATAAAGCCATCTGACAGTTCGTTCATCAAGGACTTGCGCTCATGCATGGTTTGAACCACCCGCAGGTCCGGCAACTCTTTATAGGCAACTTCCTTTTTGACCAAACTCTCTGGGATAACACCAATAACTTCACCACCCCTGGAGAGAACCGTACTGGCAATCTTACCCATGGTACCCACGTTGGCGCCACCGTAAACCAATCCAATTTCGCGTTCTACCAGCATTTCCCCCATATCTCGGGCAGCTTTGAGATAGTCCCCATGGGATCCTGGGCTGGATCCACAAAAAACGCAAATTCGTTTGAGTTCACCCATCGACTGGCTGGTCAGGTTTATTGGTGAGCCCATACATAGATTCATTTGTCGCTGTAAAATTCAGCCTCAGTCCTACAGCACCTGCTTTAAGTAAATTGAGGATACTTTCGCGATCACTGATCCCGCCTGAGGCTATCACACCGAGATCCTCACCCAACACAGACCGCATGAGCGATATATTTTCTGGTGTGGCTCCTGCCTTGGAGAAACCTGTCGAGGTCATTACATCGTCTGCACCGGCTTCACGACTCAACATACAGGCAATAATGATTTGTAAAGGCTCTAAAAGGGCTGTCTCTAGAATAATGGTAAGTTCGGCTTCGGGACAGGCATAGCGCACGGCGCGGAGTTCTTCAAAGACCTCCTGAAAATTTGACGTCTTGAGTAAACCAACATTTAGGACCATGCTGAGGTTTTTAGCACCCTGACTGACAGCCAGCTCAGCTTCTACCACCTTTATCTTGGGGTGGCTTGCCCCTAAAGGAAAGCCAATCACTGTTCCGACGGGGATATCTTCTCCCAACATCTGAACACTGCGTTGCACATGGCTTGGATTTACACAGACACTCCCAAGAGCATATTCACGGGCTATCTTGCAAAGTTTATTGATTTCAGAGATGGAGGCGTCTGCGGTGAGAAGGCTTAGCTCTATCTTGCCAGCCAGGGTCTCATTCGAAAGTTTTTCAAAACTCGTAGAGAAAACCCCGCTGTCCTGCCAGTTCTCCAGTAAGACCCTGGCTCTTTTATGATATTCTTTGTTTACCAAATTCATTCCGGTTGTTTCCTTCCATCCATAAATACTGGCTGACCCTGCGCAGAGAAGGCTTCAAAACATTCTGCGGGATGATTGCGAAAATAATCCCCTGCCCCACGCATCAAAGGGATTAGGCACTACCAAGGTTTTATATAATTTTAATGAGCCTTGCGTCGATAATCAACACAGCGTTGGGTCCAATCCGTTTTCCACTTCCCTGTTTGCCCCAGGCTAGGTCAGGCGGGATAAAAAACTTGCTCCGACCTCCGACACCCATGAGGAGTAAGCCCTCGCGATACCCCGGGATGGCTTCTTCAAGTGCAAAGCGGGCTATTTCACCTGTTTTGTAGGTATCATCGATGAGCGTACCATCAATCAGGCTGATACGTTGATGGACTTCAACCTGGCTATGGGACGCTGGGGGTTCACCTGTACCTGCCTCAAGCTCCAAAACCTGTAACCCTGAAGTTGTGACCTTTACACCGGGTTTATTCTGATTCTTGGACAAGAAGTCGTCCGTGTTTTTCCGGTTAAAACCTGAGGAGCCCTTGGTGGTCTTTTTGCCCCGCGCCATACCTAGTTCGCCTCTACAATCATAAATGTTTTATCAGCCATGATCTGGCCATCCAGTTCTACGATGAGGCGCCAGGGCCCGCATTTATCATCAACAGGCTCCCAGACTGTATCTCCCAGGAAAAATTGCCAGTCATTACTCCTGACATAAACATCGCCTATGAATGCAGGGGTGGGATTTCCCTCTTTGTCTGGAAAGGGTGGATGTTCAATGGTAAAATGAATCTGCTTGCCCCGAGCTTTTTTGATCTGGAGGATATAGCCAAATTCCACACCAACAATGGCAGGTATCTCATCTGTGAACTCCTGGATTTCCGGCAGGGCTTTATCCTGACGATCCCAGGCCGTATAAAGTCCCCAGCTCTGAATTTTCCATGTGATCTTTGGCTTAATCATAGACTCGTATTGCTTTAGCGCTGATCCGCGTCAGCACCACTGGCATAGTGGGCGAAGTGTAAGTCCGTTGTCTTTTTATAACCCTTGAAAAAGGTTCTGGCAATGAGGTTGATCAGGGGATCGCTCATGCCATTCAAAAAGGCATAGTTCAGGTTATCTGCCACATGGTGTGGGGCATGGTGCTTCATGGAAAGCAGAAGTCCCATCCGAGCCAGGAAACGAGCTGTTTTTGACCTGGAGGTATGACATAGATAGTGGGAAACTTCAGCCACGGAGGAGAGGATTCCGATATATACCAACATATAGAGAACAAAAGGATTGAGACTGGCGTTCACGACAAAAAACAGCACTAATACAAGGAAGGGCACCAACCAGATTTTTGCACCGGTCTCGTTAAAGTAAATGATAGGCAGCGGTCGTTTGGTGTACCTTGGGGTTTGATGATGGAGGTGAAAGTTGGCTACCAGAGGACCATAGAACGCGTCGTAGTCTTCCTTGTGGTCCATGATCATGTGCACCAAGCCATTGAGAAAATCCGTTAAAACATAAGCACTAATAAAGGCCAGGAAGTGCCCGATCAAACCCAACTGGACATCCCAAATAAAATACAGGAGTACGGCTTGTAGTGACACATTCAAGGTCGCGACCAGTTTGCCGAAGGAGGTGTAAATCTTGTTGGAGCGATACCGTTCCATGGCAGCATTAAACTGCGACTGTTTGATATTCAAATTGTTGATGAGTAAATCCTTAGTCTAAAACCTCTGTGAGAAATTGGGTAAATCTGTTCCATGATTTTTTGTCTGCATCAGCGCGATAACTCTCCGAGCCAAAAACAGTGAAGGCGTGAGGCGCACCACTATAGGCGATCATTTCATGAGGCACTTTATGGGTTTCAAGTTCAACGGCAAGATTGGCAAAGTCTCCCATGCTCACAGAAGCATCGGCAGGCCCGTGGAAAACCAGGATTTCGCCTTTGGTCTGCGAGTAGTCTTCACCCTCCGGGGTGTCCAG
>Ga0307992_1000416_pt1 | contig 27458 bp, 19 predicted proteins | sample EllFjometagen133_FD_203162 | JGI IMG/M metagenome (GOLD analysis project Ga0307992, IMG submission 203162) | Marine microbial communities from Ellis Fjord, Antarctic Ocean - #133 | ecosystem: Environmental > Aquatic > Marine > Unclassified | place: Southern Ocean | collected 2014-10-08
GGGTGGAGCTTTGGATTTCAGATCCGAAGACCGTAGGCTCGACTCCTGCCGGGCGTACTTATCTTCGCACACTACGTGCGCTACGATTAGCAAGCTAACAAACAATAATCGCTTAAAACTGGGGATAATGAATCATGCATAAAGTGCAATGGTTTGTCTATGTCATCTACTCTGTTGAAGGTTTGAATTATATGGGAATGACGAGGGATATAGAAAGAAGATTAAATCAACATAATTTGGGGTTGAGTAAATGGTCCAGAAGGGGGTCTGGTTGGAAATTAATTTACCACGAGTCATTCTCACCAAGTGATGAGGCAAGGGCACGTGAAAAATATTTCAAAAATACTGCTGGTCGTGAATGGCTTCAGCGTCGTGGTTATCTTTAGTTCTGCCTTTATCTATCGTAACGTAGCGAAGATAGAGGGCGTACTCCTAAACTATATACCTGCGGCATGCGGGGAAATTAACGTTCGAACCAAAGTGAAGCGGAGGGGGTAGTTATGCCCTACTTAGTTAGCTTACACCCACAAGGTTTCATTAATGCTCTATTTCATATTCATCCATCTTGGAGTAAATCAAGCGCCGATTTATGCCTAATAAACGTGCAGCCTGAGCTTTGTTATTATTGCTTTTTTGAAGGGCAACAATTATCAGCTCATTTTCCAAGTTGGAGATCCGTTCCTTGAAATTCAGATTGTTTCCATGTTTATCAGCAGTAACTGTTTCATCATGAGCGTCGATTTTGTCAAATGACAATACATTGTCCTGTCCAAGAACCAAACGACTGCGTATGGTGTTCTCCAGTTCTCGGATATTCCCTGGCCATGAATAGTGTAGTGATTTTTCCAATGTCTTAGGTGAAACGACAATCTTTTTATCTGGAGAATATTTACTGATGAAGTATTCTACTAATAAAGGTAGATCTTCAAGGCGATCACGCAATGGAGGAACACTTATCTTAACAACATTTAGGCGATAAAATAAATCTTCGCGTAAATGACCGGCAGTGACTTCACCTTCAGCATCACTGTTGGTAATGGCAATAACTCGTACATCCGCATGAACAGATTTTTCCCCGCCCAATCGTTCAAAGTTGCCTGTCTCAAGTACACGTAATAATTTCACCTGCAAAGAAAGAGGCATACTGTTAATTTCATCTAGCAAAATGGTACCGCCATTTGCCAATTCATATCGTCCCAAGACCAGAGAATGAGCTCCCGTATAGGCCCCTTTTTCGTGTCCAAATATTTCGCTTTCCAGCAATGTTTCCGGTAAGGCTCCACAATTTACTTTGATGTAGGGTTTGTCTTGCCGGTTTGAATGGCGCTGAATGGCATCAGCGATCACCTCCTTACCTGTCCCACTTTCCCCTTCAATCAAAACAGGTGCATCTGAAATTGAAACTTTGCCGATTAGTTTAAAGATCTCCTGCATGACCTCACTGCGGCCTACTATTTCATTACCAGTGAGGTGCCCGTCTTGCTTTCTCTCAGAGCGTAGTTGCTGGACTTCATTTAGTAGATCGCTATAATTCAGAGCTCTTTCAACAATGAGGAGGAACTCATCAAGTTCAAATGGCTTATCGAGATAATCGAAAGCCCCATTTTTCATCGCACGAATAGCACGTTCACTGGTTCCATGGGCTGTTAACATAATAACTGGCAATTGAGGGTAGAGTTGTTTGGTTTTCTTCAATACTGATAGACCATCCAGGCCGGGCAGATTTATGTCCAAGAGTAGCAGGGTAGGTTGACGCTGTTCGAGATCTTTGATTGCCTCATTCCCGTTATTAGATTCTGCAAATTCAATATCCTTACCGGTCAGTGCATCAATGATATTCCGGCGCATGAAGGCTTCATCATCAACGATATGAATTAATTTTTTCATGAGAATACCTTATGTATGGTATAGTTTAATTTTACAGGTCAAACCCCCTGAGGGTTCATTGTAGAAATCAATCTGCCCTCCATGGGCTTTGATGATTTCGTAGGAGATTGATAATCCCAGACCGGAGCCATCATCCTTCGTGGTAAAAAATGGATCAAAAATTTTACTGATAGTATCCTCGGACATTCCTGGTCCACTATCACTTATTCCCAATACGATTTCTCCACTATTCGAGGCAGAAGTTGAAACCCGTATGGTACCTACTCCTTTACACGCCTGAATAGAATTCGTAATAACATTGAGTACGACCTGTTTCATAGCTTGAGGGTCAATTAGCAAAGACGAAATATTTTCTCCATATTTTTCAATGAACTCCATTTGGCTATTATCCATTTTAATCAGATTAATTGTCTGATGAACAAGATCGTTAATATTTATTTCCGAGAGATCGGAGTTAATGGGTTTGCTGAACACAAGAAGGCGATTCACCAAACTGGTTAATCGGTTTATCTCCTCCACGACCAATTCCATTGTCTCAGGAGTGACAACCTCAACAATGTCATCATGTTTTCCAGTAGTCGTTAATTTATGTTGCCACAATTGAACTCGAGTCTTAATAATTGCCAGAGGTGTCTTCACCTCATGAGCAACACCAGCGATCAATTTTCCTAGCGAGGCCAGCTTGTCCTGTTGATGCAGTTTCTTTTCCAGCTTTTGTAGATTCCTGTGCTCCTGCTCCAAATTATTGACCAAAGCGTTTATGGATTCAGCAATGAAACCATACGTGCCTCCCTCAATGAGAAATCGGTAACTGGGATCCTTCTGGATTGTTTCTAATCCCAGGCGGATGTTCCGTGTTCTGCGGTGTAAACTGAGGAAAATGGCCACTGCAACAAAGAATCCTGTGATGGAGACCGTTGCAATTACGTTCAAAATCTCTTTGAGACGGTAGGCAGGCAGTTTTCGCTCAATGTGAATACGCACCCAAGTTGCTCCAATAATTTTGTCATGGTACATGATTGGGACAGTCGCTAATGGGAAAATGGCTGGATCAAATTTATGATGCTCAACAATAGTTCGATTTTGATCAATACTTTGTTGAATCTGCTGCTTTATAATATCATGTGAGCGCGGTGGTGGGCCGTAAGCTGGCTTGGGTGGAGGTAGAGTAGGGTAGGCATAGCCTACAAATTTGTCGAATGATTTTAGATAAAAACCACCCTCTAATCCAATGATCTCCGACAACATTACATTTGAGAGCAGCTTCAAGGAAGAGTCAATTTGGATAAGATCAATGTCATTGAGTAATTCTTTATCTATAATTGGTTGAATATTTGGACTAGCAAAGACAGTCTCAGAATATTCTTGTAGCTGATGAGCGACAATTTCCGTCATTGTTGCATGCGATGAAAACACCTCATCACTCCAACGATTGATAATTGAAGTAGTGGCGATTGCCGCAGCGCTAATAATCACAATCATGATTAGGATTATTAGTGCACTGTTTAGTCGTGTCGTGATAATTCTCTTTTTCATAATTTGTGTTAATTATTCATACACATATGTGCTAAAACCGAACACAATTTAGTTTATGTAGGAGAATATCCAAGCTATGATATTTATGATACAAACGCCTACAGGCCAAGGCCACCAACGCATGTAGAATCCTATTTTGTAATTATTGAATTGTGGCCTGGTAATTGCGCTATAGTGACTCTTTAAGCCAAAAATATACAGAATTAATCGAATGAATGTCAGCTCTGGTTCCCTGGAATTGAATTGGGTAATCAGACAAAAAAACAAGAAAAAGGAGAAAAAAGGAATGAAAAAAGCAATGAGCTACTTGTTGATTATTGCACTTCTATCAGCGTTTTCATTTGTTGCTGCCCAGACATCCGGGGGTAAAGTCGCTGATACGGATGACAACAGATCTATGAATTGGCCTGGTGGATCCACTATCGCTCGTGCAAGTAATGGTGAGTTAATGTTGATCTACGGGACGATTGCAGGTCCTGATTCTACAGTATACGCCGTTTCCTATGATGATTTCGTAGGAGCCTGGAATGCTCCCGTGGCACTAGGTAGGGGAACTGGCGAAGGGCGTGTAATAAGCCACGCTAATATCGTTGCAGACGCTGACAATAACTTTCATGCCGCATGGTCAAGTAACTGGAACATTGTTCATTCAATGTATAATGGGACCTCCTGGTCCACACCTGTTTCAGTAACTGGAACAGCCGCACCATGGGATACATTAAGAGCGGCCCATACAGCCCTCAGTATTGACAGTGACGGAAATCCATGGGTGATCTTCAGTACTGGCTGGGAAAATGATGATGCAAGTGAATATGTTTTTGCCAGCAAAAGTACAGATGATGGAGCAATATGGAGTACTCCAGATACTCTCTTCAACGACATACTTTCGGGAAGCCTTCCAAACTATAGCATAGGTTTTCCACATGTCGCAACAGGACCTGGGGGTAAGGTTGGTGTCACAATACGTGGACCAAAGGGACTGTTAGGACAATATACTGGTGCTGTTCAGGAATTTGACGGTACAAGTTGGGGTGCTTCTGAGTATCTACAGGATGCAAGTGGAGCCCATGTGTTTGCTGATAGCGTTGATGTTTATCAATTGTCTATGGACTATGATGCATCTGGGAATCGGCATTTTGCATTCTACACAGCAGAAGCAGATTTTGATAATACAGATGATGGGCAGATATATTATTCCCAAAAAGGGACTGACAATGCATGGACAAACCCTGTAGCAATTACGAGTATGCCCGGTGGTGCGGCAGATTATCCTTCTATTGTATACGGTGGGAATGATGATCTATATATTGCTTTCCTAGGAACAGCCGACTCTGTTCGTCGAGTTTTTGGTGTTAATTCAGCGGATCTCGGAGCGACCTGGACAGGAGCTATTCAGCTTAGTTTTAATACGGTTGGACTAGATCTTCGTGCACCTTCAGTGAGCCAAACAATAGGCTCTGGTGGAGCAGACGTTGCCTGGATTCAACCTGAAGGTGACGCTTATGCTATCTACTATGGTTTGATACCCAAAGCTGTTGTTAGTGTAGATCACGTAGCAAAACCAGAAAATTACAATATATTGCGGAACTATCCCAATCCATTCAATCCATCTACCATTATCGAATTTGGTGTTAGCGAAGCAAGTAATGTTAGACTGTCTATTTACAATACACTGGGGCAGGAAATTGCTCAATTGGTGAATCAGAAAATGAACATTGGCATTTATGAGATCACTTTTAATGCCACTCATCTTTCTTCAGGTATTTATTTTTATCGCCTGGATGCAGGTTCACAATCGATTACCAATAAGCTATTGTATCTTAAATAGTAAGCTTGTCCACGGAGTCAATTTTACAAGATTGGCTTGAGAAGTGTCGTTTTGTTCTGTGAGGGCGCTGCAATTTGCAATGCTCTCATAGACTGATCCTTAAGAGAATTCACACTTTAACTTTATTAAAGGCGTCGGAGTGTCATAATGACAGGTAGCAAAAGCAAATATTGCCAAAAAGTGGTTATCCTACTCTTTCTATTCAGCTCTCTATTGTATGGAGGGAATACAGGGAAAATCGTAGGGCAAATCACAGATAGCGGTACTCAAGAACCTCTTTTTGGTGCGAATATCGTTGTTCTAGGAACTGATTGGGGGGCCTCGTCTGATGAGGATGGTCATTTCTTTATTAACAATATACCGCCTGGAGCATATACGCTACGCGGCATGATGATAGGTTATCGTGGTCAGGATGTTGTAGGTATACTCATTAAAACTGATTTGACTACCGAGGTTAACTTTTCCTTGGAGTTCAGTACCATTGAGGGTGAAATCGTAACAGTCGTAGCACAGCGTCCCTTGGTAGATAAGGATATTACGGCAAAAAGATCCATCATGTCTGGTATTGATATTGCCGAAAAAACTCCGACGACAACTATCGATGATGCACTGGCAACCCAGGCCGGTTTTGTAGAGGATGAAAATGGTAATTTACACCTTCGTGGAGGACGTACTGGGGAGGTCTCATACTATGTTGATGGAATTCTCGTGAAGGACCCCATCGGGGGTGGCTTGGGAGCTGGTATTGATATCAACTCAGTTAGTGAACTTTCGATCCTTACCGGTGGATTTAACGCCGAGTATGGTGAGGCCATGAGTGGGATAGTAAATATCACAACTAAAAATGGTGGTAGCAAGCTAGAGGGAAAGTTTCAATTTGAATCAGATATCATAAATGAGTCTCCCTATCAGAAAAAAGACTGGCTCTTAGAATCTTCTTTGGTGGATGATTTGAGTGAAGCAGAAAAATTGGAATACCTGGATGCAGTGAGATATCTATCCTCAGAAGATGATACCATTGGCACATCAAGATACGAACATATAAGTGTCCTGGATCATCCTTATGTAGAGGATAAGATATTAATACCTATTCTAGGTCGTTTAAGTGGAAGTCTTTCTGGACCATTACCGTTTATGTCAAAATTATCATTTTTTGTCTCAGCATTTCATGACAATCACAATTCGTATTTGCCGAATGGTTATTCAATAGAAAATCAATTATTTGGGAAACTGACTTATAAGTTTTCTTCAACCATGAGTTTAGCTGTTAATTCTCAGCTAACCTCGCGCTATAATATGGGATACTCACACTATTATAAGTACATACCACCTGAGACAAATGCTCAGGATGATTCCCTGAACTACAATGCAAAATTACGGGGAGAGCAAGATTTAACATCAGTCGAAACTAACCGATTAGTTCTGACCTGGAAGCATGCCCTAAGCAGCAAAACATTCTATACTTTACATTTTCAGCAGCTAAAACGAAATGCAGACCAAAATATTCCTGGCAAGAATGTTCCATATGACCCAGTATCAGGGGCTTTAATTGACACAGTCGAGTCTGAATATACCAAACTAAGCTATATCTTCGGTACAGAGAGTGACTTCCGCGGAGGTGATGCCCGAAGCTGGTATCGTGAAGAAACTACCACCCTCAATGTTAAGGGTGATATAACCAGTCAGGTTAATCAAATTCATCAGGTCAAGGCAGGTTTTGATTTAAAACGACATGATCTTTTTCGTCATGCACTAAGTGATCCATGGCCTGGAGCCTTCAGGCATAGACCTGACTTGTATGAGCGTCAACCTGAGGAAGTAGCATTTTATTTACAGGATAAATTGGAGTTCGACTTTATGGTCCTGAATCTCGGTATGCGTTATGATGCTCTAAAGGTCAACGATGAATATTGGTTGGATATTGGAGATATTCAGGAAACAATAGTGGTTGATAATGGGGATGGCACAACTACCCCTACTTTTCAGTTTAAAGAGATGGACGATGTACCACTGCGCTATAAGATTAGTCCTAGAATTGGTCTGGCCCACGTTGTTACTGATAAATTGGTTTTTCATTTTTCGTATGGACATTTTTTCCAGAATCCTGACTTCTACAATTTGTACCGAAACGATAACTCACTTGCGAATCTGGAAGAATCTGATGTAATCATTGGCAATCCGGGATTAAAACCCCAGAAAACCGTGGCATTTGAATTTGGTGGAAAATACCAGGTTAGCGATAATTTAGCTTTGGATTTCTCCAGTTTCTACAAGGATATTCGTGATTTAACATCCACAAAATACTATTCACGCCAGCCCTACAATTACACAGTGTATATCAATGAGGATTATGCTCGTATTAAGGGCTTCGATATAAGTGTTAAACATCGTGGCGGTCGCTTTATCAACTCCAGCGCACACTACACCTACAGTGTAGCACAGGGTTCAGGCTCTGACCCATTGGCAGGGTATTACTTCCGTGAAGGCGATGCACATCTTCGTCCCAAGCGTGAATTCTTCCTGGATTTTGATAGAGCACATGACTTTTCTGCCAATGTTGATCTGCGTTTCCCGAAAAACTATCGAATCAGACCATTAGCCAATTTTGGTGTGAATGTGCTGTATCAGATCGCAAGTGGTTTACCCTACACTCCCAGCTATAGTGGTGCATTAAGTATCGAACAAAACTCTGAGAGGAAGCCAGGTACAAATTCGCTGGATATACGTATTGATAAGGCGTTTGTATTGGGTGGGAACAGAATGGTGATCTACTTGAAAGGCACCAACATGCTAGATCATTTGAATGTGCGAAATGTCTGGTCGGCAACGGGCGATCCATGGTGGGGTGGTCCTGAAAATTATCGAAGTTATGACAGACAAGCTAACCCAACCAATGTAGGTCCACGTAGAGACATACGACTGGGCATTTACTATAAATTTTAACTGACAATGAATGAGGTAGTGAAGTGAATATATTTCGACAAAAAGATATCAGCATCCTTATTGTGGCTATAAACATTGTCAGCGTCTCTGCATTTGCCCAGGAGATTGATGATGTTTCGCTGGCTCCTAAAAAACCATGGTATTCTTCACTTAAACTGAGGAAACCGGCTGCACGCATAGATGAAGCTATTGGTGTTATGAATAAAGGGGCACTAAATAACTTAACCATGAATTATGGGCAGATATCTGATACTCGCCTTGAGGATCCTGGCAACAATCCCACAACTGATTTTTATAACTTCCGTTATCCACGGACCGAGCCATATGGCTCAATGGTAGATGACTTTGCTATTCTTTTTGCAGTGAGGAAAAATTCTAAAAATGGCGATAATGGAAATGTCATTGATGGATTCTCCGCCAATGGGAATGAGGATTGGATCGCGAAGAATGGGAGCCTTGGGGCTACTCATTATGATGGAAGTGGGAAAGAGGACATGCTGAAGTATGTAGATGGGACCACTCCTTATCTTGCTCATAGTGACATTCCAGTGACCTGGCCCATTGATGCAAATGGTGAACATTTTTGGCCAGGATATTTTCGTCGTGATCGTGAAACAGGGTATGTATATGAAGATGAATTCGTTTCGGACCGGGATGTCTATGCAGTGTATACAGATGCCAGCAATGTTCAAGGTGACCCCTTAGGAATTGAAATTGAGCAGATGGCGTATTGTTATGGTCGATCCTATGCAGACGACTTCCAATTCTATGAATTTTTTATCCACAATACAAGTTCCACCACAATTGATAGCGCCTGGTTTGGTATATATCAGGATCCTGACTGTAGCGATTATGGAGATGAAACACTTTTTTCACCCCCGGGTTATGGGCTTAAAGATAAATATCCGATAATTATTGACCGCGATATTGATGGGGATGTTGGGGCTGCAGATTTACCCAATAGTGCGGGTCGCTTAGAAGATATGGATTTTGGTACGATAATATTGGAAACGCCTTATGACATGGGTGTAACAGATTTTCACTATTACTCAGACACTGGTCCAACTGCAGATGAGGAATTATGGGCAGTCATTACCAGTGATAAAACCGATCCTGACATTATTCTTCAACAGGCAGAATTTTTCCACGGTCCAGATCAACGAATTGATGATCTTAACACTATTACTTCACCGCAGGACTGGGTGTATATAGTGGCTACTGGTCCGTTCAGCCTGGCTCCCGGAGATACAATTAAATGGACAATAGCTGTAGTTGTAGGTGATACGGACGAAGACTTCATGAAAAACAGCGAAATGGCCATCACTATGTTTGAGTCAGGATTTGTTGGCCCATCAGCCCCTCCAGGTCCCGAGTTAAAAGTTGCCTCTGGTGATCAATCAGTAAGTCTGTATTGGGACAATAGCGCTGAATTGAAACCTGATCCATCTACGGGTATTCAAGATTTTGAGGGTTACAAAGTTTACAGAAGTGAGGATGGTGGAGTGACATGGGGTGATGGAATAACTGATTACCAGGGAAATGTGGTAGGTTATGTACCCTTGGCACAATTCGATATCGACAATACTGTGAGTGGACTTGACCCAGTTGACCCAACTAATTATTTGGGTGAAAATAGTGGATTGCAATACTCCTTTACAGATAATACGGTTCACAACGGGATAGAATACTCATACACGGTCACATCTTATGATCAAGGTGATGAAGATGGCTCTATCCCATCCTATGAGAGCGCAAAAGGCACAAGTGCGGCTGAGAAAAATTTTGTGAACGTCGTTCCATCACCTAAAGCTATTGGATACGTACCTGGAGAAGTCAGTGACGTAAATCAGCTTTCTGGTGTAGGGGATGGAGACATTGTGTTTGACGTCATTGATTCGGAACAGTATTCCAACTACAAAACAGAAAACGACTATACAGTAGATCCCACATTTAAGATCAGTTTTACTGGATTTCCCGCCACTCACTATTCAATACGGAACTCATCAACAGATGACTTATTGAAAGAGGGCATGGAAGTCAACTCTGGTTCTGCCTATATCATGGAGGATATAGGTTTATCAATTCAAATAGAAACCTCTCAATTGATCGGGACCATTAGTACGATCACAGATGAGGAGGGAATTGATTTAACAATTCTCAATGGCCTGGACAATACCGAATCATGGGCAGCAGCAGTCACGAATATTCCGTCTTCATCTATAGTGTCCAGAGTACAGGAATATGAGTTGAGATTTACAGACACTGGATCATGGGCATATACCCAAGATCGGACACAGCCCTTGGCTATGTTTTGGATACCTTTCGAAGTTTGGCGAACCAGTCCAGAAGAGACACAAATTGTAGGAGTCTGTAAAGATAAGAACGGTGATGGAAGTTTCAGTGCAAACGATGAAATCTACGTTTGCGATGTCCTTTATCCGAGTACGACTCCCACCGCTGGAGATTCTCTAAAGGGATTTGATCAAGCAACTTTTTTCCCGGGGAAATGGCCTCTAAAACTTGTGTATACCATTGCGGATACATTGGGCAATTTACCAACCTCAGGTCAAAAGACAATTGTCAGCTATAATTCTGCCTATTCAGACGGATCTGGATTTGATACTACATCCGTGTATTCATTGGGTGATATTCTAACATTTTCACTTGAAGATCCTGCAATTGTTAATAGTGCAGAGGCAACTGAGTTGAAGAATGTCAAGGTTGTTCCAAATCCTTATATCGTGACATCCTTATTTGATCCAAAGGAAAATGTGAGTAGCCTGAAGTTTATGTTTCTCCCCGAAGTCTGCGACATACAGATATATACCATGAGTGGAACCAAGGTGAAGGAAATCAATCACACTGATGGTACTGGGATTGAGAACTGGAATTTGACCAACACCTTTGGCCAGGAAATCGCTTATGGGGTGTACTATTATTTGATTTCCACTCCCGGTGGTGATCAGGCAACCGGCAAGCTAGCGATAGTACGGTAGGGAGAATTATTATGAAAAAACAAACTGGAATAATCGGTTTTTTATTTTTATTCATTGTTATCACTCTTCCCGTAAATGTTGCTGGTGAAGAATTTCGTAAGGTTGGGACCTCAGCCGCACAATTCTTAAAGGTTGGGGTTGGTGCACGTGCCATAAGTATGAGCGGTGCATTTGAATCAGTTGCGAATGATGCTTCTGCAGTCTACTGGAATCCTGCCGGTATCACAAATGTGGGTCGTACTTCCTGGACATTCGCACATACCAATTGGTTGGTGGATACAGGGCATGATTTTAGTGCTTTAGTACTACCTCTTGACGGTAGTTCGTTTCTTGGGTTTAGTGTAAATGCCATGACAGTTGGTGACGAGGAAATTACCACTGAGAGCGATCCTGCAGGGACTGGCCAATACTGGAATGCGCAGGGCCTGGCTGCTGGAATTACCTATGCCAGACGTATGACTGATCAATTCTCATTGGGTACTACGGTAAAATATATATCCGAGAGGATCTGGAATGAGTCAGCTACAGCCATTGCTATAGATATTGGGACCTATCTGGATACAAAATACAATGGTATTGTTATTGGTATGGCCTTTACGAATTTTGGCAACAACATGCAATTAACGGGTCGTGATCTGATACGGGAATATGATCCGAATGAAGCCAATTCACTGAATGCCAATGTTGATACCCGCCTGCATACAGAACCTTGGCCACTACCAACGTGTTTTAAGATTAGTACATCTATTGAATTGATAGGTAAAAAAGATCGTTTCATTCAATCTGAAGCCAATCGACTAACGCTTGCAGTAAATGGTACCCACCCAAATGATGATAGTGAAAAACTCAATGTGGGAGGTGAATACGCTTTTCGCGAAATGCTCTTCCTTAGAGGAGGCTATAGCAGTGGTTATGATCTTTCTAAATTTTCCTACGGTGCTGGATTGAAGGTGAATCTGTATGGTCGATTCCTAAGCATTGATTATGCGTATGCTCCTTTCGGGGATTTTTCAGATATTCAAACCTTCAGCCTTAGTTCAGATTTCTAATTAATTAGAGATACAGTAGCGCATGAATTCAGAATTACTCGTATTGATTGCCATGATGGCGCTTTTTGCCATCGCAGTCTTTGTTGGCAAATTTCCAATCGGGGTTTCGCTGGCCATTGCCTCCATTGCCGGAGCACTGCTATCTGGATTTGGAATTCCACTGCGTCATCTGGTGGAGGGAAGCGTATCATACTTGGATCCTATTCTGATCATCGTAACAGCTATGATCTTCATGGAAATCATCAAGGAGACGGGAGCTTTGGGCGAGACCAGTCGACTCATTGTCCACTATTTGCACCCCTACCCATTAATTTTCTTAATAGCAGTAACTCTCTTTATCATGCTCCCGGGAATGCTCACAGGTCTCTCCACAGCTTCCGTACTCACTACTGGTGCCGTAGTGGCTCCGGCTTTGATTGCTTATGGCATCCCCAGGTTAAAAACGGGGAGTATTATAGCTATGGCTGCACTATTTGGGATGATTGCTCCCCCCATTAACGTGCCTGCAATGATCATTGGTGGTGGGGTTGACATGCCATACATAGGTTTTGAATTACCGCTCCTTTTTGCTACTCTACCACTGGCCTTTTTCACAACCTTTTCCATAGCAAAACCACATACAAGTAAGGGAAAGCGAAAAGATATTGGCGCAAAGTTCACAAAAATATCTACAGATATAAACCGCTTCAGACTCTTTTTACCAGTTCTCGTTCTGGGGATCCTCATGGCACTTTCACGAATTATTCCCAATGATTTTACCTCCATGGGTTTACCCCTGATCTTTTTAGCTTCTAGTCTGTTTGCGTTTCGTTCCGGGAGATCATTTAATTTTTGGAAGGTGGCTCAAAACGCTGTCAACAAAGCCATGCCTGTAATGGGGATTTTGGTTGGTATTGGAATGTTTATTCAGATCATGAGTCTCACCGGAGTCCGAGGTTTTCTCATTGTTAATATTGTTCAAATACCATCTTATTGGCTGTATCTTGCGATTGCAGTATCTTTACCTCTCTTCGGAGCTATCTCATCTTATGGTGCCTCTTATGTCTTAGGTGTTCCATTTTTGCTTGCTTTATTGGGCCGGAACGAAATCATGGTTGCTTCAGCCATAACCCTAATTGCCAGTCTCGGTGATATGATGCCACCGACAGCACTCGCCGGTATTTTCGCAGCACAAGTTGTTGATGAGCCAAATTATTTTAAAATATTAAGAATTTGTATCCCCTATATCGTTATTACCGCCATCTATGGAATTATGATCATTCTTGGTGCTAACTGGTTAGCAAAATACCTAATCCTGTGAGTATAGAATGCTGAAATTGATCTATATCGGAATTGCATTTATTGTCCTCATCTTGACAGGGAAGGATTTGTTTTCTGAGAAAAGTTGGAAAATGCAATTGACGCACTTGATTGTTTTAATCCCCCTAATTCTAAGGGTATTGCAAATAAAATGAGTATCCTAAAAAGTCATTGGACGCGTATACTAATTCTGATTTGTGTTGTATCTGTATCAGCCTATGTGGGGAATCAATTCTTATCCATGCATATCCCGGATCCGATTTATCCAAATGAGTGCAAAAAACTCAAATTAAGTGATTATTTCAGCGACTTAGCTGGTACAGCAGGCGATACAGACATCTATTTATTTGAAGGTGATCAAGAAGGTGCCACGGTACTGATTCTTGGGGGTACGCATGCCAACGAACCGGCAGCTAACATTACCGCTGTTTGCTTGGTTGAGAATATTGATGTGGAAACAGGCCGCTTATTTGTCTTACCAAACGCAAATAATAGCGGTTTTACCCACAATGATCCCCAGGAGGGTAATCCCCAGCGTTTTAAAATTGAAACCCCCAAAGGCGATCGCTGGTTTCGTTATGGGTCTCGATATACCAATTCCATTGATCAATGGCCTGATCCAGATGTCTATGAACATTATCCTTCTGGTCAGAGACTGTCTGGAGCAGAGACGCGAAATCTGAATCGTTCTTACCCCGGGAGACCTGATGGGAATATGACTGAAAAAATTGGGTATGCTATTATGCAACTCTTGAAGCAGGAGAAGGTTGATATTGCTATTGATATGCACGAAGCATCTCTTGAGTACCCGGTCATTAATGCTATTGTCGTCCATCAGTTGGCCTTTGATATCGGTGCAGAAGCCGTAATGTATTTACAGATGGAAGACATCCCTTTTAACCTGGAACCATCACCAGAAAGTTTCCACGGTCTTTCCCATCGAGAATGGGGTGATGGACTGGGAATACCAGCACTTCTAATGGAATCAGCGAATCCATTACAGGGTCGCTACCACGGGAAGGTTTCACCCGATATCGTTATAACAGGCAAAGATAAATATAATTTGCAGGCTGCAAAAAGTGGACTAATAGAGGTGGACTATCCAGAAGAAGGATTGCCACTGAAATTGCGCGTGGCTCGTCATATGGCAGCTTTGACCACAATATTGGAAGTATGGAATAGCAGCAATCCAGAAAAAGTGATCGAAGTTAACGGACTCCCTCCATATGATGAGATTCTCAAGCAGGGAGTAGGAGCGTTTTTAAAATAATTAATAAGGAGTATATACAATGTTAGCAAGATTTAAAATATTGAGAATAGCTTTGATAGTAATGCTGTTGATTTCCAGCCTAGTAGCTGGTGATTTTAAAGCTGAACAACCCATACTGATCACAACAGCAGGACAGAGTGCAGATGTTTTGATGGTAAAAGTGTTGGCTAAAAAAGCAGCTCTGGATTTTACTGTTGAGAAACTTGCCACACCGGCAAGCTTGGGGGAATCCAAGTCACTTATTATTGTTTCTGGCGGTAGTACTAAAGGTCTAGGCGCCGCCAAAATCAATAAAGATGATGAGATTAAACGAGTTCAGGAATTGATTACAGCTGCCAAGGGAAAGAATATCCCTATAGTGACTATGCATATTGGCGGCAAAGCACGACGCGGGACGTTATCAGACGAGTTTAATTTAGTTGCAGCCCAAGCTGGTTCATGTTTGGTTGTAGTTGAAGGAGGTAATGAAGATGGCTATTTCACTAAAATAGCTGAATCGAATAAAGTGCCACTCGTAACTATTAAGAAAATCGTAGAAGTGAAATCTGTGCTTATCGATATCTTTAGTACTGATACAAAATAAGTTTTAGAAATTAGTATTTAGCGGAGTATAAGCGTGAGAAGAATTAATCGATATCTTCTAGTCTCTATCCTTGCTGCTTTTTTTATTAGCTGTGCGTATAGGCAATCTAAACCGGTATCTGAATCCCAAGGTATGGTTGTCGCCGCTCATCCAGTCGCTGCAAATTTTGGATATAAAATACTGCAATCAGGTGGCAATGCCGTCGATGCAGCCGTTGCCACCGCAATTGCCCTTGGCGTTGTTGAACCACACGCTTCCGGACTTGGTGGTGGGGGCGGGATGCTCATTTATCTGAATGAACCCCAAAAGCTTACCTACATTAATTATTATCCCCGAGCAGGCGATTCGATTCCAGATTCCTTTGATTCCAAGACTGATGGCCGTTCCGCAAAGGCTGTTCTCGTACCTGGAACAGTATCGGGGCTGTCCATGGCACTGGAAAAATATGGAACAATGAGTTGGAAGGAGATTCTTGAACTCAGTATCGAGAAATTACGTCATGGCTTCGTGGTAGATGATCATTTCAATAAGGTCATCTTCGATTCGTATGAGACCTTGACTGGTTACCCAGAAACTGAATCCATTTTTTTAAATGAAATGATGCCTTTCGAAGTTGGTGATACTTTAATCAATCGATTTGCTTTGGAGACACTACAAATTTTGGCTGATAAAGGCCCTCGAGCATTTTATACTGGAGAATTAGCGGATTCTGTGGATGCTGTTATGGTCAGGGAGCGAGGATTGATTCGGAAATCCGATATGGAGTCTTACCAAGCCATTGAAATGGTTCCAGTGGCAAGTGATTATCGTGGTCATCTCATTGTTTCTTCACCACCACCTCAATCCGGGGTTACCCTGCTGGAAATCTTGAATATTCTTGAACAAAAGAATTTAAGTGAGATGGGTGTTTATTATGAACAGGCGAGTACTTTACATTTAATGGCAGAAGCAATTAAGCTTGGCTACGCAGACCGCAGAGAATATCTAGGAGATCCTGCGTTTAACGAGATACCGGTATCAACTCTTGTAAATGATGACTACGCTAGATCCAGATATGCGACTATTGATATGAATGGTATTTCAAATTCAGATTCATCAGCGACACAATCCGGATCCATCAACGCTTTTAATGGGGAGCCACACGCAGACCCTAATGGGAGCACAACTCATATATCGGTTGTTGATAGCGAAGGGAATGCAGTGTCCCTAACCCAAACACTCAGCTATTTTTGGGGATCAGGTATTAGTGTTGGGGGATTTTTATTGAATAATGCCATGACAAGCTTCTCGAAGGATGACGGACCAAATTCTTTCGCACCAGGCAAACAGCCAAGAAGTACGATTTCACCCTCCTTTATATTTAAAGACAGGCAGTTATACGCAGTAGTTGGAACACCAGGTGGAGGTCGCATTCCAGGAACCATGACGGAAGTGGTGACAAGTCTAATTGATTTTGGAGCAAGTGCAGAAAGTGCCAACAATGCCCCTCGGTTCCACAGTAGTGATCTCACTCAAAAGTTACGAGTAGAATCTCGTTTTGATCAGACAGTGCTGGATGAATTGATCCTAAAGGGGCACATCGTAGAAACAATGGGTGACATGGATAGTTATTTTGGGGGTGTCCATATGATTATCATTGATCCAGAGTCTGGTTTACAGGGTGCTGCTGATCCCCGTCGTTCTGGTGTGGTAGCAGGTGATTGACCCCAAACCTACAAAATAATAGAGTATAGATGATGCAAAAAAATAGAAAATATCTCCTGATGAAAATGATATGCTTCATAGTGCTACTCCAGCTAGTGTATAGTTGTGCACAGGGGATACCACATTACCTGACGCCCGAAGCGAATGAAATACATTCCCAGTACTTCCATTCGAGTGAAAATATATCTCAAGTGATGTTGCAAGGGACAAGAAATGAAACACCACTTTTTCATTTTCAAGGCGAGGAGACTGGTCCGGCCGTGTTGATCATTGGTGGTACACATGGGAATGAACCGGCCGGATTTGAGACAGCTCATCGCTTGGTAAAGCAATTTTCCGAATCCAAGTTGAAAGTTGGAGAAGTTTTCATCATTCCTGAAGCGAATAAAATAGCCGATCAAAAACAAAGCAGGCGAATTAAAGTCCCCAGAGGTGTTGATATTGAGATGGGTAATCTTAATCGCTGTTACCCTGGCAATTCACATGGATTACCCATGGAACAAATGGCGTATCAAATAACAAAATTGATCAGACAACATGATATAGATGTCGTTCTTGATCTACATGAGAGTCCTGTCTTTCATTTAGAATATGTTGGAGAAAATAGTCAGTATCATGGGCTGGGACAGACCTTGATCTACACTCCCAATGAGGCTGCTTCCTGGATAGCTCTCATGCTAATTGATGAAATGAATGAAGACATTTCACCCGGTCTTGAACAATTCTCTTTGGCAGCAGGTCCAGTACAGCACAGTGCGGCTTGGTCTGCTGGAGAATTCTTTGATATTCCAGGTTTCACTACAGAGACCTGTAAACAATTACCCCTTGAAACCAGAATAAAATATCAACTAAAAATGACGGATATCATTTTGCGAGAAGCGGGTATTCATTAGCAGGTTTTAAAGTTTTTATCATTGGGTGCTCCTACTCAATCAATATTCAGGAAAAGCATTATGCAAAATAGAGTATACCGAAATTTCATTTGTTACCCTGCTCTGTTCATATGTATTGCACCACTTTTCATATTTGGTCAAACCTTTACAGCTGAACATGGGATGGTTGCCAGTGCCCACCCACTGGCAACAGAGGCTGGCGTGGAAATATTAAAGATGGGCGGTAATGCAGCTGATGCGGCGGTTGCAGTAGCATTCAGCCTGGGTGTTGTTGAACCAAATGCCAGTGGTGTTGGCGGCGGAGGATTTCTTCTTTATTCTAATGCCAAAAAAGACAAAGTAACTATGTTGGATTTTCGAGAAACAGCCCCAGCAACATTCGATGTCTCAAAGCTTTACAGCAAGGAAGGGGATGACTTTCTTACAAATCATTCGAGCATTATGGCTGTCGGTGTGCCCGGAACAGTTTCCGGGTTACTAAAACTTCATAAGCAGGAGGGACTACTGGATCTTAAAGAAGTCTTACAACCTGCCATCAAGTACGCTCGGGATGGTTTTATGGTCAGTGAAAAGTTTGCTGATATGATCATGTCAAATTTTGAAAAGATTTCGATGAATCCGGAAACTGCTCATCATTATTTGATTGATGGATTGCCAGCCATGGAAGGAGAATTGCTTAAAAATGAAGAGTTAGCTTTGTGCTATGAAGAGATAGTAAAAGGGGGTGTTAAAGGTTTTTACAGGGGAATAATTGCCAATTCTATTATCAGAACTGTTCAGGAAAATGAGGGTTCACTATCCAAAAGAGACTTGAAGAGATATAAAGCACAAAATAAAGTGCCCGCATCCGGTAGCTATCGTGGTTTCGAAATTTTATCTGCACCTGCACCTGCTGGTGGAACTCAGATTATCCAATTGCTCAATATCTTAGAAAATTATGATCTAAGTAAATACGAACCGATAGACCCAGAATATCTGCATCTCATAGCAGAAGCCATGAAGATGGTTTATGTTGATAAAAGTGCGGTAATGGGCGATCCTGACTTCGTAGATGTCCCTGTTGACAGACTATTAAGTAAGAGCTATGCTGAGCGGCAAAGCAAATTATTTGACCCTGCAAAGGCACGATTTGATTATCAATATTCGCTACCATTTGAGGAAGAATCAGGCAGTACTACCCATTTTTCGATTATAGATGAAGCAGGGAATATGCTTGCCTTGACACAAAGTGTTAACCACTGGTTTGGGACTGGTATCTCAGATGAAAAATATGGAATTCTTTTGAATGACCATTTAAAAGACTTCGCGAAAGATGACAAATCTCCAAATGCATTGGAACCGGGCAAACGTCCTGTCAGCAGTATTGCCCCTACGCTTATTTTGAAGGACAATGAGCCGTTTCTTTCCCTTGGAACACCTGGAGCCTCTCGGATTATTTCTGCTATGGTACAGATCATTGTGAATGTCATCGATTTCAAAATGGATATTGATGAAGCAATTGAAGCTCCCAGAATTCACGCAATCAGTGATAAGCTATATATGGAAAGTAGATTTCCAGAAACAACGCTTGACACATTGAAATCATATGGTCACCAACTAGTTATTAAGGGTGCCTATGATAATTATTTTGGAGGAGCTCAAGCCATATTGAGAGACTCTATTGACGCCACCTTGAGAGGTGGGGCTGATTCTCGCAGAGATGGTAATGTCTTGGGTTATTAAGGGGTTTTTGGCATGAAAATTAGATTATTTCCATTTATCGTTTTACTATTGCTCCTGCTGCAAAGTTGCGCAACGAGTTCTCAGGACACAATTGCTGAGGATCCATTGAATGGTTTTTTTGGGAAGGATTCGGTGGTGATCCTGGTTACTGATTCTGGGCTTGGCGGACTTTCTGTCGCAGCTAACGTTGCAGCACGCATGGAATCACATGGTATTTTCAGGTCAGTTCAAGTGGTCTTTATTAATGCCCAGCCAAGCAAGGAACAGGGCTACAACTCAATGAAGACAACGGAACAAAAAATTGCAGTTTTCAACAATGCTCTTGAAGCGATGGCAAGTACCTACAGTCCTGATATTATCCTGGTCGCATGCAATACACTGTCAGTGATCTATAATTATACCGAGTTCAGTCGAACGAATTCAATACCAGTAATTGGAGTTGTTGAGGCAGGTGTCAAGCTCATGGAAGAGGCAAACAAGAACAATTCGAGTGCTTCCATCTTACTCTTTGCGACAAGAACAACAGTAAATCAGGATACGCACAGAAAAGGCCTCGCAGAACTGGGGGTCGATCCAAATCAAGTTATTACACAATCTTGTCCCAGTCTCGCTGGAGCCATAGAACGTGGAACACATAGTTCTGAAACGGACAGTTTGGTCGAATTATGTACCAAAACTGCAATTGCGAATCTCTCAAGTGGTGAGAAGGATGTGCTCGTAAGTCTGAATTGTACGCATTATCCCTATATCAAAGGATTGTTCGAAGAGAAAATTGAGGCCCAGGGATTCAATGTTATCGCTGTCCTTGATCCAAATCCCTACATGGCAGATTTATTGTTCCCTGAGAAATACCTTAACCGGTTTGCTGAAGCTGAAGTTGGTGTTTATGTTTTATCCCAGCCTGTTTTGGACGATGATAGAATAGCTTCCATAGCACCCCTGCTCAATGAAGTATCACCGATTACTGCAGAAGCGCTAGAGGATTGGGATTTTGATCCTCAGTTTTTCGAGTGGGAATCAATCGTAAAAGCAAAATAATATGAGACTTCAAACTACTTGATGGGATTATGACTTTTGTCCTGATTTTGCCACTGCTTGTCATTGCTGTACTTGTTATAGAGATGCAGTGGCATAAAAGTTTGATTAAACGTATTCCTTTGAGAATCTCCATAAATGGCACCCGGGGAAAGTCGAGTACAACGCAATATATTGTTGCCGGGCTGCGAGCGGCAGGCAAGCGTCCTCTTGGGAAAATTACTGGAACAGAGCCCCTATTATTAAAACCAGACGGAAAAAGTGAACGCATTCGTCGCTGGGGAAAACCACGAATTCAGGAACAGATGAAAGTGGTTTATCGGGCAGCTCAAGGGGGGGTAGATGTACTGGTTGCTGAGTGTATGGCTGTGTCCCCAGAATATCAATTAATAGATGCCCGCATTATTTCACCTCAGATTTACGTTATTACCAATATTTTAGATGATCATAGAGAGCAATATGGAGGCAATCTGGATCTGTACGCAAAGTCTATATGTTCAGCTATCCCATCCCATGCCACAGTTGTGACCAGCGAACAAACTTACCTACCCCTCATCAAACGGGTAGCTGATCAGCGTAATACTCAGGTCATTGTTACAAAAACTTCCATCAATACAGATCTTCACCCAGAGATCTACCCTTCCAATCTAGATTTGGCTGTAGAAGTATGTGTTCTTGCTGGTATCGATCGTGAAGTGGCAAAAAGAGGCATTCTTGGGAGTATTCATATTTCTGATGTACCCGTAAATAAAAATTTGAAGCATGGATTGCGCTTGATCAATGGGCTAGCCGTGAATGATACAAGTTCAGCAGAAATATTTTTAAACCGTTGGCTATCTGAGGGAGAGTGCACAACTATTCTGCTACATACTCGAAATGATCGTCCCCTCCGCACGGTTCAATTTTCTGAGTGGATTGCTTCATTATCTAATATTGATAAAGTCCTATTGTCAGGATCACATACTTATATCGCACGAAGAAGTTTACGGAAAATGGGTGTCCCAGAAGATATGATCATCGAGCTGGATCCCAATGCACCGTCACCGCTACTCGTTGGTGCTATTAAAGATTCAACCATCTATGGCTTTGGCAACACAGGTGATGGTGGAACAGCAATGTGGAATAATTTAGAACGAGTCCTCGAGACCCTACAGGTCCCATCATGATTGCCGAAGCATTTTTCATAGGCTTGATTATTGGATTTCTCTATTATGAAATCGTTGGTCTTTCTCCGGGAGGTGTGATTGCACCAGCCTACCTGGCACTCTATGTCCATGAACCAATTCAAATTATGCTAACACTAATAGTGGCCACTCTGACTTGGGGAAGTATTAAACTGCTGCTTCCATATCTCTTACTATATGGCCGTCGAAAAATGCTATTGGCTCTTTTAATTGGATTTGTATATGGGATATTAATAAATCGCTGGCTTGGATTGGGCTCATATCTACCCCACGCGATCCACTCAATTGGTTATCTGATCCCAGGCTTAATTGCTTCAGAAATGGTACGTCAGAAGGTATTACCAACATTGACCAGTCTTGGGATTGTCATGTCATTTGTATACTTTATACTACTATTTGTCCCCTGATGGTTTTTTCCCGCAACACTAGATTAATAGTGAGCTTACTGGTGGCTCTCGTTTTGATCATCCTCTCTTTGACGATCATACCAAACCACTCGTTGCGAGACGATTCTGAACAAATGCACAAAGCAAGGAATTTAGCTTTGAACTGGTTAACCATTGTTGATCAGGAGAAGCAGAACCGGGGAATCCTGGGTGGACTTGAATCAAACATCCCCCTAAAGAACCTCCTCGGATCAGAGTATACTCCTGTCACCACCACATTGGGATCCCCTCAGGCAAAAGAACTATCTACTAATCCTGATTTTGCAGCTCTGGTCGTTCGATTTTTGCATGAGGCAGGAATAGACTCAAGTAAACGAGTCGGGGTAACCATAAGCGGTTCTTTTCCGGCACTGAGTATCTCAGCATTGGCTGCTCTCCAAACCTTGAAGGTTGATGCTGTTGTCCTAAGCTCTCTGGGAGCTTCATCATATGGAGCTAATCAACCCGGTGCGTTGTGGATTGATTATGAGCGGTGGCTTGTGAAGCGTGGGGGACTCAAATATCGGTCCAGACTGGTAACTTATGGTGGGGAGAGCGACAATGGCTCAGCTATCTATCCTGAGGGATTAGATATCATGAATTCATCGCTTCAAGATTTTGCAGACCTATTGTATATTCCATCATCTCTAGAAGAGTCAGTTGCTTCAAAGGCTTTAATCTTCAATAACGAAAATATTGATTTATTGATCAATATTGGTGGTAATCAGGCTAGCTTAGGAGCTTGTAGCCATTCGATGCAAATTCCTCCAGGTTTGAATTTTCTGTTACCTGATTGTGAGCATTCAAACCGGGGATTGATTCTAGAACTGAATGCCCAAGGGATTCCAGTGATACAGCTTTTAAATATTCGAAAGTTGGCAATCGATTATGGCATTCAAGCCCCCTATAGTGACTCTTTGTGGACGTCAAATTATTTATATTCTGAACATGAAATGAGCAAAGCATATGTGATTATTGCTCTAGTCATATTATCTTTAAGTGTTTGGTGGATCAAATTAGCAAAAGTTTGATTGGCCTGCATAAATCTTTAACCTGGAGATAGGATCATGTGGACGATGAAGAATAGTACCCTCAGAACAGTCATGATACTTTTAAATAGTCTATTTACGGTAGTATTGCTGGCTCAGACATATATCCCAGGTGAAGTGTATTATGGCCGTAATAATTATGTTGAATATTATCCAGGCAATTTGGGATTAATCTTTTCTGCGCCTCACGGAGGCAGCCTGACTCCCAGCGAGATTCCTGACAGAACTTATGGAACTACCGTAACTGACTCATATACCAAACAGACGACCCTTGCTATTCGGGACGCAGTGTTTGCTGCTACCGGTGGGTATCCCCACATCATCATATCAAATCTCAAAAGAACCAAGCTGGACCCAAATAGAGAAATCGTTGAAGCTGCTCAGGGGAATGTATGGGCTGAACAGGCATGGAATGAATTTCATGGTTTTGTCGACATCGCCAAAGATTCGGTAACTGCTCAGCAGGGGAAAGGATTTGTTGTAGATATTCATGGTCATGGCCATACGATTCAGAGGCTGGAGCTTGGTTACTTGCTTTATGCTTCATATTTATTTAAAACTGATAGTGAGCTAAACGGGTATGCAAATTCCAGTAGTATCAAAGCATTAGCGCTGGAATCACCCTTAAGTTTTGCAGAACTAATACGTGGTCCTTCAAGTCTTGGGGCTCTATTTGAAACAAATGGTATTCCGGCAGTTCCGAGTTTAAACCAACAGAACCCTGGCAGCGGGAATTTATATTTTAGTGGTGGTTACACCACTAACAGGCATGGATCACGGGATGGCGGGACCATAAATGCAGTTCAAATTGAGGCTTATAAAGTAGGGCTTCGAGATACTGATGCTAACCGGAAGAAATACGCTGAAACTATGACGGAAGTATTTGATCAGTTCCTCCAAATTCATTATGGTTGGGATGGAATTTTAACCAGTGTCTCTGAAAAACAAATTTTTGCAGATGATTTTTATTTAGCACCGAATTTCCCCAATCCATTTAATCCCACTACTACGATCAGGTTTGAGGTCCATGAACAATCTATTGTCAATTTGATAGTGTTTGATATTCAAGGACAGGAAGTAGCAACTCTTCAAAATGGTGTTAATTCCCCAGGCAATTATGAGATACAATGGAACGGATTAGATCAGCAAGGTAACCAGGTGAGTACAGGTGTGTATTTTGCTCGTCTACAGGCTGGAGATTACAGCAAGACGATCAAGATGGTGTATTTGCAGTAATCGGGCAGGCTCCAATCGGGTAGGCAGCGTCTGAAACAATAGGCTCTAAATTGCATTAATACAATGCTTCGTAATTTGTGAGGTCGTACTTCCTGAGCAGGGGGCCAGACTGATTTATTGATACTTAGCTGATAGCATTAGCACCCCCACCACCGAGCTTCAGGGGGGGCCTTATTATCTCATTCATACCTTCTCACACCAACTGGTGAAAATTAGATTAGTTGCCAATAGACAGCTAGGGGACTATCTTTAAAGACTCGCTTATAAGAGCTCATTAAAGTACCGGGGGGAATATGAAAAGAAATTTTAGTAGAATCTCCAATCATCTAACACGCCTAGCCACAGGGTCAACTGATCAAGGGGCATATCACCCAAGATGGCTGACTACAATAACTCGACCTTTAATACTCATGGCAGTTATTCTCCTATTATTGTTCGTCCCTCCTAGGGGATTACGGGGCTGCACTATTGGTGTAGCTGCTGGAGCTGCTACCTCCGATGGTAGACCCATGATCTGGAAAACCAGAGACTGTAGCGCACTTTCTTCCACGGTCCGTTATAATGTTGGCTATGGATATAATTACATCGTTATGAACTCTGACGGAGAATTATCTTTTTTCTACCAGGGTTTGAATGATCAAGGTTTTGGTATAGTCAACTCTTTAGCTTACGATCTTGTGGAAGGATCAAGTGGTCTTGGAAATGGAGGGTTAATTAGGGAAGCGCTTGCGACTTGTGCAACAATTTCGGACTTTGAGGACCTCCTCACAGCTACCAACATCACAGGGAGACAAACCCACGCAAATTATGCGGTAATAGATAGTACGGGTGCTGCAAAGATGATTGAAGTTAGTGGTAATAATTATTGGGTATTTGACGCAGAATTGGCCCCAGACAAATACATTGTCCGAACTAATTTCTCTGTTACGGGAGGGGGCAATACAGGAATTGAGCGCTTTGATCGATCTTCAAAACTCATTGCTGATTTCCATGCGGGAGACAGTCTGAACTACAAAAGTATTCTTCGCACCCAAATGCGGGACTTCTCAGGTGATGATAGTGAAATGATCCCAGTACCATTCATACCAATACCATTTTTCTATCCCACAGTACCCATGGGATATATTTGCCCATACTATAGTATCTGTAGATACAGCTCAAAAGCCTGTACTGTGATCCAGGGAGTGCTAAACGATGAATCACCGCAGCTAAGTGTCATGTGGAATATTCTTGGTCAACCGGCCTCATCAGTAGCCCTGCCTTATTTTGCAGTAGGTGAAGTTCCAGATGAAGCGAGAGGAACGACAACATGCCTGCTTTCGACCAAGGCCAATCTAATCACCGAGAGTTTGTTCGAGGCTTATTATATCAAGAGCTATGGTGTTGCTTTGGACTTTATTGATACCCACAAGCTACGAGATAGTACCGGTGCAGGGCTCTGGTCAACAACCTTTCCACTAGAAGACACAATTTTTCAAAGAACGAGTAGCGCAATTGAGGGCTGGAGATCGGCAGATACACTCCCTGTTGCCGAGATGCTAACGCTACAATCATCGCTTGCTGAATATGCAGTGACAGGACTTGAGGATGCCTACTCAATTCTAACGACAAGCATAATTGAGCCGGAAAACTTTAATTCACCGAGTACCGCTATACTGCTGCAGAACTACCCAAATCCCTTCAACCCGACTACAACAATCAGCTATGATCTTCCCCAACAATCACTGGTTAAGCTGACAGTTTTTGATATTAGGGGACAGCAAGTAGCAATACTCCAGGAAGACGAGAGACCTCCAGGCAATTACCAAGTACAGTGGAACGGAATAGATCAATCAGGAAATCCAGTGAGTACTGGGGTGTATTTCGGTCGTCTACAAGCTGGAGATTACACGAAAACTATTAAGATGGTGTATTTACAGTAATTGGGCAGGCTCCAAACCCGCAGGCAGCGATTGAAATAATACGCTCTAAATAGCATAATATCAATACGATGTAATTGATATTGACCTGCTTTGGGAGCAGGGGGCCGGAGGTTCGAATCCTCTCACCTCGACAAGATTAATCCCCATTGAAACCCCATAAGAAACAAACACTTGTGGGGTTTTTATTTACCTCAAATATGTTCATTAATTGTTTAGTAGGAAGTGCACAAGGGTGCATTAAAACGGTTAATATCGGGTGATTTTACCGCTTGGTGGTAAGTATTTGGTGGAAAAATTACCACCATTCAAAACTACTCAGATGAGTCTATTGTTGGTCAGGGCCAATCCCATCCAATTTTATCTAGCTGTGCAAGTTGGAAAAATAGTGGAAAAATCCTGCATCTGACGGGTCACCATCGACAAAATTCTCGCAAATACTTAAGAAGGTGGCAATGGATGCCAAGGTTGACCCCTGGAAGACGTTCCATAGCCTGAGGCATACCTTGGCCATCCGAATGCTCATGCAGACGGACAATGTCTCTACGTGCAGCAGCTCCTTAGGCATGAGAATTGTTGAGGTCAGCATTACAGGAGAAAACTGGTGGAAATCAGATCCGTGGTTAAGCTCCAGTTGGCACCAGTAACACACGCCTACCTAATCAAAGATCAAGGTGTGGTGTTCTGGTATGAAGGGGAGACTCCTGAATATGATCCCTCACAGATAAAAATTGAAGATGGAATATCAGAAGAAATTCCACGCCCCCTGTTAAGGGACAGGAAAACAATTCGAATGTATATGGATGAGGGTCGAGAAAATTGTATTCGTCATATCAATACACGAATCGCCAACTACTTGCTGGATGAATTTGAAAGGAATATGGATGCTGCTCCAGATAA
>Ga0307992_1000418_pt1 | contig 27354 bp, 16 predicted proteins | sample EllFjometagen133_FD_203162 | JGI IMG/M metagenome (GOLD analysis project Ga0307992, IMG submission 203162) | Marine microbial communities from Ellis Fjord, Antarctic Ocean - #133 | ecosystem: Environmental > Aquatic > Marine > Unclassified | place: Southern Ocean | collected 2014-10-08
TCGATAACATTATTGACATTGTTTGAAGATAATTATATAATAATGATTGTAAATAGCAAAACTAATGAAAATTAGTGACGCAAAGCTATAGGGCCTTCGAAAGATGGTAGCCAGTTGCCGTTGTCTTTATAGACGAGGGCGTTTTTTTATTCTTAAGGATGAAAAATGCTCTGAGTTCGATGATGATGGCAATTTTTTTGTGCACAAAAATTAGGAAGGAGAAGAGATTATGAGTGTTAAAACAATGCGTAGAAGAGTGATTTACTCTTTGATTTTACTTGTTTTTTCCCTAGCTCTTTTTGTCTTTTCTTCTTATGCGTATTTCACAAATATGTTCGAAGAAGCTTTCTATGGAGAGATGGGTATTGTTGATGTTAGTCTAGATGCTTATTTTGAAACTGTAACTCAATCAACAAATGTTTCAACCAGTGATGATGTTTCTTTTGATACACATACAATTAGTTCTGTTAATATTGATTTATCTGTTTATGCTGATGGAGTTACTATCAGAATTGATAATTCATCTTATAATGAAGGGTATTTTACCGTATCTGGAACGGCTACAGCTAATACTTTAGTAGTGCTAGAAGATTTAACACTTGAAGCTGCTGGACAGGTTGTGAATATAGATCAAGTTCTACTTGATATTTTTGAAGCTAATGAAGTTGTAATTGAATCATCTAATGAGTATTCTGGGACTGATATAGCTTTTGTGAGTTCAACGAATACAATTACTTCATCATCAACTGATTTATCTGTTTATGGTGATGAGGATACTATTAGAATAGTAGGTTCAACATCAAATGATGGACATTATACAGTTTCAGGAACACCAACTTCAACTTCATTAGTTGTAGAAGAAACTCTAGAAAATGAAACAGCTGGTGCTTCAATAACAATAGATGAAGTAATAACTAAACCCGGTGTTTATTATGTAAATATTGTTTCATCTGGTAATGAAAGTTTCTTTGAAGATTTCAGATTGATAGTAAATGTTTACAGTAGTTTAGGAACTTATCTAAGAGTTAAAATGTATGAACAATTAACACTTACATATACCGATTATCAAGGGAATGTTACTGAATTATCTATTCTTTTTGATGGATATATGCCTTTCAAATATAATACAACGAACTGGTATGATAATCGTACAAATGATAATTACTTATATTATAGATTACCAGTTGAACGAATAGATGATTCAACACCAATGGAATTACCGTTAATTTCAGAATATTATTCTGATCAAGATTATGAAACTAGTCCACCTGGATATTCTCTTCAAATTGCATTTTCAATTGAAGCAGTTCAAGTTGATGGAGGCCCAGAAGAAGTATGGGATTTAGTTACAAAACCTTGGAATAGTTCATCATGGTAGGAGGCGAGTTCTGTGTCAATTAGAAGAGCGAGAAAAAATAATGTAAAGCACTTATTAGTGCTGTTTTTGGTCTTTGTATTTAGTGTTACTACTTCATTATTTTTCTTACAAGCCAATCCTAGTGTTGTTGCACAGCAACTACCTGATCCTGTTGATATTTTAGAATTTGATGGAGACTTTGATTGGGAAACCAATCTTGATGTACAAACATCAAGTTTAGATTACGTTACTTATTCTGATTACAGAGATATTTACTGTAAATGGGATGATACTACATCTACACCTTCAGCATGTGCTTCTGCAGTTAGTGGAAAGAAAATAAGATTTGATACAGCTGAAGAACTATATAGGTTCTCATTAGATGTTTCATTTGCTGAAATATATTCAACTGGTGTACCAGCAGAAGATAAAAAATTGTCTGATACAAAAATAGCTGTGATATTATCACTTGATTATGTGTTAGGTAATAATATTGATTACGCTGTAATGCAATCCAAAGCATTTATTCCAATTGGTTACGCTTTTGTTGATATTGCATTAAATGTGTATGAAAGATCATTTACAGGTACATTTGATGGCCAAGGGTTTGAAATAGAAAACCTATATTTAGCGGGTTATGACTTCCTAGTTTATACTGATGAATCAGAGCCAACAACGCCAATTGATATTGCGATGTCAGAGCACTATAGTATGTTTAACTATAATGAAGGAATTATTAGAAATTTAGGTATTATAGATCCAAACCTTGAAATCTTAGAATTACATACAGGAATCACAAAATTATCAAACTTAGTTGGTTTTAATATGACCAATATTTATACAGAAAGTGATGTATCGTTTACGGAGTCTTCATCAACGATTGCATCAACTTTAATTGATTTATCAATATTCGCTGCTGGAGATTTAGTTGAAATCGATGGCTCTACAAGTAACGATGGTATTTATACAGTTACAGGAACTCCAACAGCTAATTCATTAATTGTGCTTGAAACACTTACAGATGAATCCGCAGGTGCTACTATTGATTTAGCAAAACCTGGTGTTGTTGAAAATGTGTATGTTCAAGACACTAGAACAGATGTTACTGAGGCAGGAATGAGATATTCAGTTGGTACTGCTTCAGAAGATTTCCAAGCTGCTGGTATTTTACATACGAACCAAGGTATTTTTAGAAGTGCATATTATATGTCTAAAGTAGTTGTTAACGGATATTATATTAACAAATTTAATTGTCAACCAGTTATTTATACTAATAACGGTACAATAAGTGATTTAATATATGATACAGAGGTTTATCAACTTCATGTAACAGTTAATTTACAAACCTTTACTATTGATACCCCAAATGGTTTAGCGACTGGTGAAACAACAGCCACACTTAAATCAGATAGTTCTTCTTTAAGCCTTTTAACTCAACAAGAAAATGGATCAAGTAAACATATATGGTATTTCTATCATAGTGATGGATACCCATTGTTAAATGGTTTTGAGTACGATGATACAAATGATGTATATTGGATTGACGATGCAGTTGATTTCCAATTCTTTGCTCAAGTTATTCAATTTTCAACAATTAATTATGATACAAGTAGTCTGGCATACGGAGCTTCGGATTATTTGATTAAACATAATATTGATATGTCTGTGTTAGCTCCGGATGCTTATGAAATTCCGTCATCAACTTTTACAGGCAGTTTATCTGGATTGAATTCGGCAGCTACTGATTTAAGTGAAAATTATTATATTTATAATATAGATATTAGTAACGGAATAACTAAGGGAGAAGAAATTTACGCTGGATTATTCAGTATTTTAGGTGCTGGTTCAGTGATTAGTAATCTTAACTTTTCGCAGTCTACTGTGAGTTTTACAGATACAGAAATACATTATTCAAAAGATTTCTTTATCGGAGCAATTGCTGGTAAGATGACAGGTGGTACGATTAATAATGTTTTAATTGATGTTGATGTTTCATTAGGAACAGAAGCTTTGGGTAAAACTTATGCAGGTACTGTTGTTGGGAAAGCTTCAGGAGAAATAACCAATTTATCAAATTATGGTACATTATCAGGTAATAACCATGTTTATACATCTTCATACATTATTGAACCTATTTTTTATATGGGTGGTATTGTTGGAGCTGCAGAAGCATCGCAATTAAATCTTAATGAAGTAGTTAACCACGGAGTTATAAATGGTTTTGAGACATCATCTATATTTACTTTGGACTCAGGGTCGTCACAAGCAGAAATATTTATTGGTGGAGTAATTGGATACTTGAATAGTACATCAGGTGTTGAACATCAATTAGTAGATGTATCTAACGATGCAAATATATATGTTAAAAGTTTCATAGATACAACGGCTGCACCTTCAAAACAATACGTAGGTGGAGTGTTTGGACGTTTAGACGGTGTTGCACCAATATTAGAAGAAGATTCAACTTATGAGTTCGCTAATTTATATAATAGCGGAGTTATTTATAATACATATGATTCTACAGCAGCTGATGTTACAGCAGCTGGTATAGGAGTTAATAATGCAAGTGAAGCAATTGAGTATGCTTTACTATTTAATCATGCAGCTTATGATTTCACAGAAGGAGCTGCGACTTATACTCAAACTCAATTTAATTATGCAGCACTAATATATGATATTTCAAGTAGTGATGTAACAATATCTAGAGCATATAATTATGCTGATTTTAACTTTGATAATAATGTTTATGATGAAATTAGCTTATTATATTCTTCAGAAAATGACAATGAAACATTATTAAGATTTGTTACTAATTACGGAGATATTAATTATTTAAATAACTCAGGAGCTACAGAAATCACGTTAGCAAATCATTTATATATTGCTGGTATAACATTAGAAGATCACGTTGATTATTCAAATGTTTATAATTATGGGGAAATAAACGTAGTAAATGTAGATTTAGGAACATATGATTTATACGTGGCTGGGTTTGCTAAAGAACTTGCTGTGGATCACTATATTAAAAAATCTTTAAGTGATAGTGATATTTCAGTAGCTGAAATGTCTGGTTCTGGTAATATTTATATTGCTGGTATTGTTAACACTAATTTTGCAGGAGATTTACATGATGACACTCAATCGGAAACACAACCAATAGCAACAGAGGGTATTATCGATACAATGAATTCAGGTATCATTTCTACATCTTATGGGGTTGTTGGTGATAGCTTATATGGAATTCATGGAACAAGTAATACTTTTATTGGTGGAATTGTTACACTTAATATAGGATCTATTCAAGATGCTGGTAATCTAGGTAATATTTCAGGTTATAATTCGAATACAAGTTCTACCTTTGTCGGTGAAACTTCATCTTCTTATGCTGGATTAGTTTCTAGTTACAACTCAGGCATTGTTGCCGGTGGTGTTGCAGCAATGGTTATCAGTGGAACATCTAGAATTTATGACTCTGCCAATAATGGTAATGTTTTAGTTGCGACTAATGAATATGTTAGAGCTGGTGGGATTCTTGGAGTTGCACTTTACAGAGAGTCTACAGTAGGAGGAATTACATCCGGAATGGGATTAACTGATGATATTGAAAATTCTATCCTTTCAAATGGATTAAATTTTGGTAATATTTCTGCTATGTCTAATACTATCGGTGAGTACAGTACGTCATCTACAACTACAACTAGTAGAAGTTATATGGATATTTATGAATATGCAAGTAACGTATATGTAGATATCGCATCTGTTACTACAACTGTCGGGACACAAGACAGGCCAGCTATTTATTCAAGCGCAGGCGGAGTAATCGGATATGGATTAAGCTATATGCAACGAATGTTAAATCATGGTACTATTTCTGCGACTGATGTAGCGGGCGGTGTTGTAGGAGCTACATATGTTTTAGGTGATGGTGAAACAGTTGTTAATATTACTACAGCAATTAATTATGGAGATATTAGTGCTATAGATAATACAGTTGTTTCTTCAAGTATAGATAAATTTTCAATGTCTTATACTAATATATCTGCTAATTATATGAATGATACTGATTTTAACAATTTTGTTTTTCCATCTGGTTATTCTGCCGAATATCCAGAAGCAAAGAGAGGGTTCGGCGGAATTTTTGGTAGGCTTCAAAGAGGAACAGATGGTTATATGACCAATTCTGGAGGTGCATTTGACTTTATTGTTAATGCGAATGAAAATGTTGACTTAATCGGCCGACTTGACCAAGTTTTAAATTTTTCTTCATCAGCTAGGTTTTTCCAATTCAATGACGCTATTTATTATTCTGCTAAATATGATGATACAACCCAAGTAGTATTTACCGGATTTATTGTTGGAGGTACTGGACTTGTTACTTCTGTAGATAGTAGTATAAATACTGTTTACGCTGACTATACAAATTATCTATACTACCAAGTTGGAGTTACTGCTACTCGTTTCTATGATACAGTAAACGCATATCCAGGTATTTATGATGATTATTATTCAGATTCTATTGGGGATTCTGCTCATGATGGATATTGTGGTGGTATTCCTGTGCCGTGGATTTCAGAAGATTTGACTGATGTAAGAATAACAGATGAAGATAATCAATATGTGTATGATGAAGATTTTCCAATGAGAACTGATTCTGTTTTAACAGAATATATTTATTTTATGACAAATGATTTACTTGCTACTAGATTTACAACTCCAAGACCAAATGGTATGTATGTTTTAAGTACGACGGCTGGTCAATCATTTGGTTTAGTTTTACCTAGAAATATTGATATAGATCACATAAGACCAATTGATGAAGATTATTCAGGTTTTACTTCTTTATTAATGGATTACGATATTGTATCTCCATTGATTAAAACGGATTTTTCAACTGTAATTGAAACGGCTTATGACAATTTAAAACAAACGAATTTTAATGATAAAGCAGAAATAGTTGCTTCAGATACTACGAACGTTATTTTAACTGAGGATGGTGGTAGTTCAAATATTCTTGATAATCCCGAAGTGGAGTATGTGCTTAAAACACTGACTTATACGATTAGTATTGAAGCCTTTGGTTCGTCACAAACAACGGCTAGTTTTAATGTGACTAGTGCCTTGACTTCTTCAGGCGCTTTAATTGCTAAAAGAGCTTATGATCAATATAGTGGAATTCCTACGACCACTCAATTAGAAGCTTATAGATTATTATTATATAATGAAAGAAGTAATGGAATTTCAACTGCTTATGCAGCTGATTTAACTGTTACTTTACCTGATCAGTTAATTGAAGATAATATATCGATATCTATTGGATATTTCTCAGTATATTCTGAAGCGTTCTTAGGAGCTGCTTTATATGCGAAAACTGCATACTATAATGACTATGAAGTGTTCATCGAATTTACGCCAGGTTCTGCTCAATTATCTGGTTCAACCGAGATTGAAGATGTTATTTTTAATGATGGTACTAAAATGGCAGTTACTGATCCATTAGACTTAAGGTCACTTGATGACGTAGATAGTTTAGGAAATATTACCTTGTATTTTGAAGATACTAAAGGTATTTTAGCTCAAGACTATGATTTTAAAGATAATTTTGTGATATATTATAGTGGAGTAGTTTTAGATTCAAGCTATTATACAGTTTCTAGTACGCCTGTAGATATTAGTTTTGGGACTGGATACTATGACATAACATTTACGTTTATAGATATATCAAAAGCTGGGGATTACACTTTTGAATATAGTTTCTTCCCTACTTCAACAACCTTTACAACTTACTTTGATAAATCAGCTTCTTTGGATTCTGATATTGTCTCATTTGAATATTATTCAGACGATTCATCAATTAGTATTTCTGGAAATATAATTACATCATATGTAAATGTTGGATATCCATTAGAAGATTATATGGATTATTTAGAGACTAACTTTTCTGAAGCCATAGATACTGGACTACAAAATTACGAATCAAATTATACTTATGATATTGACTTTATGACCTCAGGTTCTTTGGTTATAAGTGAATTTGCATCAATTGTGAGTGCAAAATTAGTTTCTGTTACTATAACAAATGGATACAAAACGTATCAAATGGAATATATTGTTGAAGCTGAAAATAGTTCTCAAACAACTTATACACATAATTTAATTGAAAGATCAGTCGACTTACTTGCAGTATTAAAAGATGGAAACAATGTATCGCTAGCTGACATTTATACCTCAAGGGAAGCTGAATTAACTGAATTTACCGTTGACTTAGGTTTTGATCAAACTTTAAATACTACAGAAAACCTATATGAAATAGAATCTTCAACAAGTTTCTCATATTTAGATATAACAGTATCAGGTACTACAAATGATGGTTTAACAACTTATTTACCAGAAGAAATTATAGGTATGACCTATGATGCATCTGATTACTTGTATATTTATTTTACCTATGAAACATTACCAGGTATTTATACTTTTAGCTTTCAGTATAATCGTGATGGATCGACTACAGAATATATAACATTTGCCACAGATTTAGTAATAAATAAAGATTTAGGAACCGATGCGTATTTAACTGATGTTAAATTCTCAAATATACTAACAGAAACAACTTATCCATATATATATGTTGCTACCTCAGACGGAACTGCTACATCATCAGCTTATAATCCGGTTGTTTATTTCGGTGGTATTGATTATGATGAAGCTGATGAAAATGCAGAAATTTACTTCCATGTTGATGGTAAAGTAAATAATATTCCACTTGATTTATATGTACCATATATGTTAGATTATCTACCATATGGTGCTTCTCTTTCTAGGCATATATATGATTCTGGAACTTCAACATGGTCTTGGACAGATGAAGCTGATTCTACTTCATCAGAAGCAACTATAAATGATTTATCTACTAACTTTACTGTATATCCCGATACTGGTCTGGAACCTGAAGAAGGAGACATGGTTAAGATTGAATATAGAGTAACAGCTGAAGATGGATTAACAAATGTTTACTACTTTATTTCTGTTACAGATGTTACGTACAATTTAACCATAGTGTTTGATATTTATTACTGTACTGATACAGGTGAAGAAACATGTTCACTTGCTAAAAACAGTGTAGATTTTGATAATGAATTAGTTATTGTTACAATTAAGAACTTAAGTACTAATGGAGTTGCTGAAACACAAAGTAGTGAAGATCCAGATGATTTCCCTATTTTTTCAATAGTTAATGGTTTGAATAATAGAATGTCACAATTTTTCTATACATCCACATCTGACTATGAATACAAGTTTGGTAGAAATATGTCAGGTTTTTATGCATTTGATATTGAATTACAGTTAGATAAATACTTAAATGATATATACACTTATGAAATTAAATTCGGAGATTATTATTTGGATGATTTTGATTCTGGATTGAGTTTGAATGGTAAATATTTCTATATTGGACCATCTGTAACGACAAGAACAAGACGATTTAATATTTATATAAGAGAAGTTGACGTTCCAGAAACAGATGCTCCATTCGGATTATTTGACTTCTTTAAATCATGGTTCTACTAGTAGCGCGAGGTGAATATGACAAATAAGAAAAAGAAAAAGAAAAACAACTTAAAAAGAAATAGTCTGGCAAACAAAATTGTAAGTTTGACGGTTTTTCTTGATGCTTTGTTTTTGGTTTTAATTTTATCTTTATCAATATTGTTATATACGGTAAATCTAAATAAAACACGAAATACAAATGCAAATTATCAAAATCAAATAGTGGTTGAAGCTTTTGCTGATATCATTGACACAATAGAAATTGATGTTCATAATCTAGCAACGGATTTAGATATTATAAATTATATTAATTATGTAAATACAGGAGGAGAACCTAATTTAATTCCTGGAGATGCAAATTATAATATTTATTCTAATTATTTAGTTCAAGTAACTGCGGTTGTGGATTACCAAGAAGAAGCATTATACGATGTTGTATATGTAGCAACGTCTGAAACGTGTTCCGTTGGATCCGATGGGTGTGCTATCACTCATGATGGGGTATTATCATATGCAAATTGGAAATTAACTGAAAGACCTTGGTATCTTGTTTTAGGCGAAGAAAATTTTGTCTTGACTGATCCTTATGAAGACAGTTTAACAGGACAATATGGTTTTTCTTATGTTGAAAAAGTATTTGATGGTGATACAGTTATTGGATATGTAGGTATTGATGTATATCTTGAAACACTTGCCGTATTGTTTAATACAATTTCCGAAGAAAAACTACCAGAAAATAATGAAATAATAATTTTTAGTGATATAAATAATAATCCAAGACTTGTGTATTTTTCTGGAGAAAAATATCAAGATTACTATATGCAAAACAGTTTAAATTTTGCTCAAATAGATAATCAAAATAATTACGGAGATAGCGGAGTATCGTATTTGTTAGAAAACTTTGATACCGAGAATCAATATACAGGTACATTTTTAGATGGTAATAACTATGTAGTTTCATCTGCCAATATAGAAGGAACTAATCTTTACACTGTATCAATGTTTTATGTGAGTCAAATTCTTGAAATTGAAGTAATATTTATTATTTTGGTAGTAGTAGCAGCTATTATGGTATTATTTATAGCGTTAATTACTGCTAAACAAGTTCGAAAAGCTTTGAAACCAATTGATAAAATTATTGAATCAATAGTAGAAATAAGAAATGGTAATTATCAAGTGGATTTAGCTATTGAAGGCGCCCAGGAATTAAAACAAATAGGTGAGGCAATTAATACAATGTCTTCAGAGTTAAATAGACAGGTTAAGATAACGTATGAGAGTTTAGCTTATGATGTTCTAACTGGATTAAAAAACCGAGCATCTTCAGCAGCTGAAGTTGATGCGACAATTTTTAAATCAGACAAAAGATCAGCTGTTTGTTTAATTCAAGTTGATAACCTAAAAAATATTAGTGTAACAAAAGGTCAAATTGTTGGAGATAGTTTAATAAAAGCTATCGCTGATGAATTAAGACATGTGTTTAGAAGTGATGAAACATTATTCTCTAATGGAGGTAATGAATTTGTATATATTAAAGAAAATATACATTCTTTAGAAGATGTAGAGTATACTTTAAATAGGTTGCTTACTCATTTCAAAGAACCAATAGTTGTTAAAAACATTAGAGCTGAAGTTAAATTTAACGTTGGCGTATCCGTTTATCCTACTGATGGACAAACATTAGAGGACTTAATTAAGAAATGTGATACAGCATTATTTAAATCTGCTGAAGCAAGTTTTAAGAAGATTATTTTCTACAATGAAAAAATTGCTAGATCAGTTAATTATCAATCAGAAATGTCTGAACAACTTGCTGAAGCAATCAAGGAAAAACAAATATACTTAAAGTATCAACCATTGATTACTATTTCGAATGAGATATATGGGTTTGAAGCACTAGCAAGATGGACTTCACCGACTCTTGGTGAAATTGGGCCTCAAGTATTTATTGCTAATGCTGAAGAGTCATATTTGATTATACCTATTGGAACTTGGATTTTAAGAAAAGCTTGTGAAGCTCAAGTTGAATTAAAAGAAAAATTTGGTATTGAGTTTGTTATGAGTATTAATGTTTCTCCAGTACAAATTCTTCAAAGAGATTTTGTGGATATTGTTAAGAGAGTAGTTCGAGAAACTGATATAAACACTGAATACATGACTTTGGAAATAACTGAGTCGTTATTTTTAGAAGCTACTATTTTATTAGAAGACACTATTGAACAATTACATAACATGGGAATAAAACTATCATTAGATGATTTTGGTACCGGATATGCATCATTAACATATCTTAGACAAATAAACTTTGATAATTTGAAAATTGATAAGACATTTGTGGATGGTATTTTTGAAAATATAAAAGACCATAAAATTATTGGAACAATTGTAAACCTAGTGCATAACTTAGATATGACAGTTATTGCAGAGGGTGTTGAAACAAGAAAACAATATGAATATTTAAAAGAAATATCAGCTGACATTATCCAAGGGTATATTTTTTCAACACCTTTGACTATGGAAGATTTGGTAAAATTTATTAAAAAATTTAATCAAATACCATTACATAAGCGCACAGATATTTTTGCAGCCTTAAAAGATTAGAGGTGATCGTATGAATCTTATTAGAATATTAGCTACTAATGCAGCTCAGGCATTTGAATTAGTTACTGCCGCTGTTTTAATTATCCTTACTATTGTTGCTTTATTTTTTCTATATCGTAATTTATCTAAAGAAATTAGAGAATATAAACGTAATAAAGAAGCAATACTTGAACGTGAAGAACAATTGCTTAATGGCGAAGAAGATAAAGAGGATGATTTAGACTTAGAAAGTAAAGAATTCAATGATTTGCATATGTTTACTCAAATTAATAGTGCAATTGACAGAGCTGCTGAAGGAAGTTTATCTGCTTTATACAGTATAGATATTGATGACTTTAGACATATAGCTGAAGATAACAATGAAAAAGATATCCAGAAAATAAAAAATGAATTGGCTAAAAGACTTAAAAAGTATGGTGGAAAAACCTGTATTGCTGGTCTTCTAGATGATGATACGTTTTTATTCTATTATTATGGAACAATTGATGCTGAAAGTTTAAGTCAAATGGGAGAAGGATTACTTAAAGTTATTAGAGAACCTATTAAAACTGGTAATGCTAATCTTACAGGTTCGATAGGTGTTGTTGTATTTCCTTATGATGGAATAAATGCTGAACAATTATATAAAAATGCTCAAATAGCTGTTTATGTTGCTAAAAAGGCGGGTAAGAATCAACTTCACATGTATTCTGAAGATTTAATTGATTCAGAACAATATAATACAAAATACTATCAAGAAATCAAAAAATCAATTTCAAAAGATGAATTCTTATTATATTATCAAACAATAGTAGATGTTAAAACTGGAAAAATTATTGGCTTAGAATCTCTATTAAGATGGAATCATCCCGACAAAGGAATTTTACCTCCATCTAAATTTATTAATGTAATGGAATTAACTGGAGATATTACTTGGTTTGGTACATGGGGCTTTGAAAAAACAGTTAAGCAATATAAAGACTGGGTTAGTAAAACCAGAATCGGAGATTTGTTTATATCTACAAATTTAAGTCCAAAACAATTAGAAGTAGAAGGTCTAGCAGAACAGTTTCATAATATAACGAAGAAGTATGGATTAAGTCCAGAAATGTTTTGTTTGGAAATAAATAATTACTATGATATTATTGGTACAAAGAAAGCACTTCAAAACATGGCTAATTTCCGCAAATTCGGCTTTAGAATTGCTATTGATGATATGGGGCCTAATTTTGAAATAGTTGCTGATATGCCAAGAATACCGGCTGGTATAGTGAAACTTAGTAGAAACAGTGTGTTACATATTATGGATGATGGTGAAAATACAGAATTCTTGAAGCGTGTAATCAAAGAAGCTAAGGATACATCTAAGTTAATTGTAGCTGAAGGATTAGAAAATGAAGAAATGATTAAAAAGATCTATGGATTAGGAATTAGATTTATGCAAGGATATTATTTTAATCAACCAAAATCAGTTATTGAAATAGAAAAGATGATTATGAAATCACCTTGGAATATGAGTAGTTTTCAACATATAATTGAATAAATAAAAATAAAAAAAGGAGCAATTAAATTTGCTCCTTTATTTTTTGAACATTCCATTTTGCAAAACTTTCATAGTCTCATTCACAATAAAATCAATATCACTTTCATCAGCGCCTTCTTTAAAGATGACTTGTAAACCGATGAAATTAGAAATACCCATGAGGATATATGCGACTGTTTCTAAATCGATATCATCCCTAATTTCTCCTAATTTAGCATATTTTTTTAAATGATAAATGTAAGATTTTGCAAGTGATACGTAATAATCTTTAAAAATCTTGTAATCAACAAAAAGAGATTCCCAAATTATCTTGTAAGAAAGGGGATCATTATTTGCGTAATGTATAAACGCTCTTAATCCTTCTCTCTCAATTTCTAATCTAGTATTATAACCTTTAGTTGCTAAGGTTGACGCTTCTCTAATATTTACACTATATTCATTTAACAAATATAGATAAAGTGCACGTTTGTTGTCAAAGTAAATATAAAAAGTACCCGCAGCTACATTAGCTTTAGCTATAATGTTATTGATAGATGTACTTTGATATCCATCTTTTGCAAACAATGTTTTACCAGCTTTAATAATTTTTTTAAAAGACCTTTCTCCCACCTTAGTTTTAGGTGGTCGATAATTTAAATTTTCCATTATATCACCATAATCATTGTATATTATGAATTTTAAAAAAACAAGCGAATTATGAAAATACGCCTAAATATAGATAAAAATGTTGTGTGATGAAAATATTATCATTTTATGAAAGCGCTTGACAATTCGGATAATAATAGCTAAAATATAATAAAAATATGAATAAAAATGTGAATAAAAATTCATTATAAGAAACCAAATAAATCTCAGGAGGTTACGAGTGAAAGAACAAGTATTTATTGTTGGTGCAAAAAGGAGCCCTATTGGTTCTTTTTTAGGTGCGTTAAAGAATGTACATCCTAAAGACATGGGTGTTCAGGTTTTATCAAAATTATTGGAAGAAGTTAATATTCCAAAAAGTGAAATATCTGAAGTTATCGTAGGTAACATTTTACCTGCGGGTATAGGACAAGGTATTGCAAGACAAATTTCTATAGGATCCGGGATTCCTGATAGTGTTCCGGCCTATTCATTAAATATGGTGTGTGGGAGTGGAATGAAAGCTATTATGAACGGTTTTGTGGGAATTCAATCTGGATTTTCAAAAATTGTTATTGCCGGAGGCGCAGAATCAATGTCAACAGCTCCGTATTTAATCCCTGCTAAATCTAGAACAGGCTCAAAATTTGGTAATTTTGAAGTTGTAGATCACATGATTAATGATGCCTTAACTGATGCATTTGGAAAGATGCATATGGGTATCACTGCTGAAAATATTGTTGCTAAACATAATATTTCAAGAGAAGCTCAAGATAAGTTTTCTTATGAATCACAAAAAAAGGCTATTAATGCTATTGATACTGGTAGATTTGATGACGAAATTATACCAATAGAGATAAAAACAAGAAAAGGAGTTATTGTTTTTGATACGGATGAACATCCGAATAGAAAAACTACTCCTGAAGTTTTAGCTAAATTAAGAGCAGCCTTTAAAAAAGACGGTACTGTAACGGCAGGAAATTCATCGGGAATCAATGATGGTGTTTCGTTTGTTGTTTTAGCTAATGAAGAAATGGTTAAAAAATATAACTTAGAAGTTATTGCTGAAGTTGTTGAAATAGGACAAGGTGGAGTAGACCCTAATGTAATGGGGTTAGGTCCAATACCAGCTGTTAGAAATGTTTTAAAGAAAGCGAATATGAAATTATCAGAAATGGAACTTATTGAATTGAATGAAGCATTTGCTTCACAATCAATCGGTGTTGTTACTGAATTGGCCGAAGAACATGATTTAATAATGGCTGAAATATTTAAAAGAACTAATGTTAATGGTGGAGCCATTGCATTAGGTCATCCTGTAGGGGCTTCAGGAAACAGAATTGTTGTTACTTTATTATATGAAATGATAAAAAGAGACAACAAATTTGGTTTAGCTAGTTTATGTATCGGCGGCGGAATGGGAACCGCTTTAATTTTAAAAAGAAAGTAGGAAGTGTATATGAGATTAGAAGGTAAAGTTGCTGTTGTAACTGGTGGAGCTAAAGGTATTGGAATGGAAATCTGTAAACAAATGGCTCAACAAGGTGCAAAAGTTATTGCTTGTGATATGGGAGAAATGATTTATGAAATGGAAAATGTTTTTTACTATAAATTAAACGTAGCTGATTCAAAAGGATGTAAAGTATTCTTTGATGATGCAATAGAAAAATATGGAAAAATCGATATATTAGTAAATAATGCTGGGATTACAAGAGATTCAATGACAAGAAAAATGACAGATGATCAATGGAATCTAGTATTAGATGTTAATTTAAAAGGTGTTTTTAATCTAGTAAGATATGTTGGCCCACAAATGGAAACCATTGGTGGCGGGTCTATTATTAATATTTCATCTGTTGTTGGTATATTTGGTAATATCGGACAAGCAAATTATTCAGCTACCAAAGCTGGTATGATTGGATTAACAAAAACATGGGCTAAAGAATTTGCTCGTAAAGGTGTTCCTGTAAGGGTGAATGCTGTTGCTCCAGGATACACTATGACAGATATATTAAAGACTGTTCCTCAAGATTTATTAGACAAGTTTGCAAGCATGACGATGCTTAAAAGATTGGGTCAACCTGAAGAAATTGCTAAAGTTGTATTATTCTTAGCAAGTAGTGAATCATCATACATTACTGGTCAAACTCTTCAAGTTGATGGAGGAATGAGACTTTAAATAAATATTTACAAAAAACTTGGTATTAGGAGCAAAGCTGGATTTGATGTTTTAAAGAATACCAAAATTAATTCCAAAGACATAACATATTAGTCGAGCCTTATAGCATAAGGGATGAACTTAAAGACATAACTTATATAATTTAGTGATACTGATAATATAAAAAACAACGTGCAATTATAAATTTCAGCAGTTTTTTCTTAATGTTTAAATATTATTTAAAGATGAAAAAGGGCTATTTTGCAGCAAATTATCCCTTTTTCATTTTCAAAAAAAGAAAAAAACAATAAGCCACTTGACAAAAGGGCTTGACTATTATATACTATCATTGTGAATAGCAAAACTGACGAAAGTTAGTGACGCAAAGCTATAGGGCCTTCTTCGGATGGTAGCCAGTTGCCGTTATCTTTTAAAAGATGAGGGCATTTTTTTATTTCTTCTTTTTGTTCACAAAGAAAAGGGAATTAAAAAAATGCAGGAAATCTAGATGATGGCTTTTTTTATTACTAAAAATGTGTATAATTAATAACTAAGTGAAAAAGCTATTGTGTATAGAAATGGGGGTCGACTTATGATATGAGCCAAAAGATAAGATTAGCAGAGCGAGTCATAACCGCATCACGGCACGCTAGAGTTGCTAAGGCGAGTCGATTTGGTATTATGATAAGCGCCATATTAACATTTCTAATATTTGCAATTTCATATTACGGGGAGGTAGTTGGTAACTTCACATTCACTGTTGATAGACCGGCACAGAATGCTGGTATCACAATGTATGAAGACCACATTGCACAAGTTTATACAGCAAGATTAATTTCTGAAAAAGTTGAAGACTCAACAGGGATGACTTCATATTGTGGAACGGAATATACAAATTTTCCATTAGGCAGTAGTGTGTGTATACCAATAGATGAAGAATTATCTATGGTAGATGGACAAAATAATGGAGATTCATACATTGCGTATACATTTTATGTAGAAAATGCTGGTGATGCTACCATTGATATGAGTGCTACAATGAATATGATTTCTTCATCAATGGGTGCTGAAAATGCATTAAGGGTTCGAATTATTTTCGATGGAATTGGAACTACTTACGCTGAAAGACAATCAGAAAATGGAACCGCACCTGGAGAATTAGAACCACTTACCGAAGCATTCTATAGCCCAACAGAGGTTACGCATCAAGAATTTACAGACTTCAAACCAGGAGATATCGTTAAAGTAACAATCGTTATTTGGTATGAAGGCGAAGACGCCGATCATGTAATATCATTAATGGGCGGTGGTGTTAAACTAGACATGCAGTTCTCTGTAACGGATGTCTACACTAACAATGATTAACACAAGAAATAAAATAATATAAAAAAATAAAAGGAGAAATGAAATGAAAAGTTTAAAAACGAAAGTAATTATGTCAGCAATCGTGCTTGTATTTGCGCTGATCGCGACTATTGGTTCAACTTATGCTTGGTTCACTGTTTCAAATACTGTAACAGTAGATACTATGAATATTTCTGTTCAATCAACTGAATCATTATTGATGAGAGTATGGAACACAGGAGAAACTGAAACAGCGGCTCAAGAATATGGTGCATATAACTATGGTACCGCAAGTGCTCCTTGGGCTATAAGTGATTTTACTAGTACAGTAAGTATAATGGATTCTACCGCATACAGTAATTACCAAGATTGGGATTTATTACCTGTTACTAGTTTAACTGGAGAATCAGCTGGGCTTACAGATTATACTGGTATTGATATTAATACTTTAAGATATCTTACAGACAGTACCCTTTCAACTAGACCTCTCGCAAGTGCTGGCGTTGGAAATATTTCTGGATACTTTTTAGAATTCAGTTTTTGGTTATTAAAACCAGGCGGATTAAATACTGATGTAGTACTTAATTATGTAATTGATGGAGTAGAAGAAAATTCTATATTTATTGGTGTAATAGGAGAAAATGATTCTAATGTAGATACTGATTTTCTATTTGGAGCTGGTTTAGATTTCGGGTTTGCTTGGGTAGACGGTGATGCTGGATGGAATGACGGTGCAACTGATTCAGTTGTAAATATAGCTACTTCAGTAGCAACTGCCTTGACAACTATGACTGGAACTGCAGCAACTACTATCACGCAATTAGCGGATAATGTTCCTGAATTAGTTACAGTAAGAATTTGGATTGAAGGTTGGGATGCTGATGCAGATAACGATGCAATGGGAACAAGCTTTGATTTAGACTTAAGTTTTGTTTTACGTGACGATCAATCATAGTCTCAAAATTAAATAAACTTTAAAAAGATAAAAACATAACTTAGGCTAACCCCTAAGTTATGTTACCTTAAGGGGTATGTTTTCTGAGTTCAAATAAATATTTTTGAACTTAGAGAAGATATTATTATAAAAATTGCAATAAATAGCCCAAAAACGGTAAAAATTGCAAATATATGATGAAAAAAACTCTTATATAATATATAATATAGTTTAGTACTTATATTATTTATTGAATTGAGGAGATTTATATGAAAGATAATGTTACACCAAAAAAGAAAAAATATAAAATAGCTAATATAGTTTTTTGGATTATTTTAGCAATAGTTGCTATCTATTCAGTAGTTACTTTAACATCAACTGATGATGGCGTAACTAGTATTTTTGGGAATACTGCTTTTACTGTGCAGACAGATTCTATGTCACCAACATTTGAAAAAGGGGATCTAATTTACGTAGATACTGATTTTAATGTTGAAGATATTGAAGTAGGAGATGTAATTACTTACAACGCTTTAATTGATGTTGATGGTGACGGGGAAGCGGAATTAGTTTTGAATTCACATAGAGTTATGTCTATTGAAGAAGATGTAAACGAATATCTTCACTTTGTTACTCAAGGAGATAATAATACATCTCAAGATCCTGACACTATACATGAAAATCATGTAGTTGCTATTTGGAATGGAAAAGTTACTGGAAATCTTGGCGGTATTATAGACGGAATAGTTGGATTTTTAAAATCCGGAACAGGTTTCTTTATTTTCATAGTATTACCATGTTTTGCTTTCTTAATATATGAAGTTTATAAATTTGTAAACGTTATGTCAGATTATAAAACTCAACAAACATTAGAAAGTAGAGTTAAACTTCAAGAAGAAGCTGTTGCTTTAGCTAAGAAACAACTTGAAGAAGAAGCTAGATTACAAGCTTTAGAAAAAGAAAACGATAAATAATAGTATTAAATAATTTGTTGTATCTTTAAAAAGGGAGACATATATGAATGAGTTTTCACGTTATTATGTAGAACTTTATAAATATATTTGGCAAGATATCATTGCCTTCTTTAGAGATGCTGTATGGAATGATACCTTATTACAGATAGCAAGAAATGTAAAATCATATTTTGATTTATTGGTAACTGATTCAGGAGACTTTAGTATTGTTTCTTGGGTTATGGTAATTTTCACATTCATTTTGAATATTTCTCTATTACTTTTCTTGATAGTAAGATTGTATTTATGGTTAAGAAAATTTGCAGCATTTAGAGCTATTGAAATTGAAAAGAATGAATTGATAGAAGAAATAGCAAGATTAAATGATAGAGTATTAGAATTAGCAGACGAAAAAAACCAAATACTTGCATTGAAAGTTTCACAAATGGGTGCAAACCAAGGTTCAACAGAAATCAACTACAATGTACCTGCTGGTGGAGCTGCTTTGGGTATGGCAGGAGCAGGAGCAGCAGGAGCATTGGGTATTGGTAGTTTAGCCAAAGGCCCAGGTGGTTCTTCGTTTATTCCATCACTAGGTGGAAGCGGCGGCGGTGGCGGCGGAAGATCATCTTCTTCTGATGCGCAATTGAAAGCTGGTCATTCAAGATTTGTTAAATTAATTAATGTTGATAAGCGATATGAAGGGCAAGATACACATATTTATATGGACGAAGCTGATTACTTGCAACTTCCTGAAATAATAACTAGATTTGTAAATTTTGCTTGTTCTAAATTAAAACTATTTTATACAGAAAAAACAATATCTTACTTTTTTGCTGGCATGGCTGCTTCTAAAGTAATGATTTTAGAAGGTATATCTGGTACTGGTAAAACCAGTCTTCCATATGCTATGGCTAAGTTTTTTGGTAATAATGCATCAATTATTTCTGTTCAACCATCATGGAGAGATAGAGCAGAAATTATTGGTTATTTAAATGAATTTACAAAGAGATTTAATGAAACTAATTTCTTAGAATCTCTATATGATGCAATATATCGTAAAGATGTTAATTACATTGTTTTAGATGAAATGAACTTGGCAAGAATTGAGTATTATTTTGCTGAATTCTTATCAATCATGGAAATGCCAGATCCAACTGAATGGAAAATTGATTTAGTACCAGATACTAGACCAAACGATCCATTGAAAGTTATTGATGGTAAAATTACTGTTCCACTAAACGTATGGTTTGTTGGTACAGCAAATAGAGATGATTCTACTTATACAATTACTGATAAAGTTTATGACCGTGCTATTTCGCTTACCTTTGAGAGTAAAGCTGAATCATTTACGGCTCCTGAAACTGAACCAGTACATATGAGTGCAAGTTACTTACAAGAGTTATTTGATGATGCAATTCATAAATACCCTGTAAGTGTAAATTTATTAGAAAAATTCAAGATACTAGACAAATATGTTCAAGAAAAATTCAAAGTTGCTTTTGGTAACAGGATTATGGGTCAAATTCATAAATTTATTCCTGTATTTGTAGCATGTGGTGGATCTGAAGTAGAAGGTTTAGATTTCATTTTTGCAAACAAAGTCTTAAGAAAATTTGAAAACTTGAATCTAGCATTCTTACAAAACGAATTAGATCAATTACAAATACAAATCAGAAAAATATTTGGTAAGAATGAATTTGAAGCATCTCAAAAGTCAATTCTAGATTTTAAAACCCACTAATAGGTGATATAAATGGAAAAAGGTTCGGCAAAAAAGTATTTCAAAAAAATTAATACGACTTTCGAAGGTGTTAATAGACAAGATGACTTTGCAAAATCTTTTCTAAGTGTTCTTCAAGGAGCAGACACCAAACTGTATCATAAAGAAAGACGAGAAAGAAGAGTCTTTGAAGACTTTTTTATGGATGCAATTGAAGAGATAATACCCGTTATCGATAAACTAACAAGAAATCCTTCTGAAAACTTAAAAAAGCATCAAGAAGTTGTTCCTGTTGAGCGTGCTAAAAAAATTGATGCAGACACAGTTAGACATTTAGCAGCTAATACACAATTTATTAAAGATGTTGATAGTGACGGAAATGTTATTCCTTACAAAGTATTAACTAGTTACTCAGAAGCTGATTTAGGGACTTATGAAAACAGATTCATTATGTCTTTAGTAAATAAATTATATACATTTATTGAATTGAGATATGATGTAATTGTAGACAAAGCAAAAACTGAATATATTAACTACTTAAAAATTGATTCTACCCTAGAATGGGAAGATTCAACTATTGATTATGATATAACTTTTAGAGTACATCAAGATTCATCTCAAGATGAAATAGGTAAAAGAAATCTTGAACTTCTTAAAAGAATGACAGAGTTAAGAACATTAATTACCAATTATAAAATGTCGAGATTCATGAAAGATATGTCTGAATTTCCACCAGTAAGACCACCAATCATGAAAACAAATAAAATTTTAAAAAATTATGATTATAGAGCATGTTACGATATGTGGGTATTATTGGACGGTACAGACAGAATTGGTTATGATGTAGATGTTTTTGAAAGAGATATAGAGTTTGAAGGGAAATATTTAGCTGAAGTTGAAAATGCATTAATGGTTATATATGCAACTGTAGCTAATAATCAAATTGAAGATTTCGAATTGTCATTTGATACACCATTTGATTACCGTAAAAGAAAAACGCCTAAGGTTCTAAAGCAATATATTAACGATAAATATATTGATCCAGGTGAATTCATCTTCCAAGATAACACAATGAATCAATATTTCTTAGACCAAATAAAAAGATCTAACGAAAGCAGATTAAAGACTTTAGTTAATGCAGGGATTAGAGAAGATGAAGCTGTTAAGATGATTTATCAAAGATTATCTTCAATTGCAGATGCTGCATTTGTAAACTTCATCAATGAAAACTTTAAACCTGAAGAAGAAAAAGATGTAAATGATCAAATTTTAATTCAAAAGAAAATACTTAAAGCATATAGAAGTATCGATGAAATTCAAAAAAATAATATAGCAAATATGCAAACACAAAAAGCTTTAGCTCAACTATCTTTAAATAATTATGAAGAAGAGTTAAGAAAACAAATTGAAGAAGCAAAACTCCGAAAAGAATTAGGTCAAGCTGAAAAACTAAGAGACTTAATGGAAGAAAAACGTAATGAAGTGGACAAAGAAATTAATAAGAAAAAGAAACTTCAAAAAGCAAAAGATATCTTAGATGATGCTGAAAAAGAAAGAAGAGAAAAGAAAATTAAGGAATTAAGAGAATTTTACTAAAAGTAATTATAGTTAGAAATTAAAGAGGTGATATTATGATAAAAAAACGACTATCCTTATCTCTAGTTGCACTGATAGGATCTGTATTTTTGTTTGTAATCGCCTCTTTTGCTTGGTTTGCTGTATCTAATATTGTAAATATCGGAGAAACTATAATAGAAACACAAGATATAGATGTTGTTGCTGTTTTATATGAATCATATGATGATTTGACTTATGATGAAGTATCAAGTATTGACTTACAAACTCAAGTGCCTGGAGATATTAAGTATTATAAGTTATTAATAACAAACAATAATGATTTTGCTATCGCGACTCAAGTTTCTTTATATGGATTAACTGATACTTATACAGCTATTGGCGGAGACACTTCAAATTACACCGCTGGAAGATCTTTGGCTGAAGTATTATTATTAAATGCATCAAATAATATAGATTCTGTTACTATTGTCAATCAAAGCTTGACTTCTTTGATGATTTCTACAAAAGTAATTACGCACGAAAGTGTATCTATACCAGCTTCTGGGACAGCGGAACTGTATTTTTCTTTTACTGTTTCTGATGATGCTGGAAATGATTATCAAAATTTGAGACTGGATTTTACTAATTTATTTATCCAGTCATCAAACTAGAGGTGATAATATGAAAAAAAGTTTAATATTATCACTAGCATCCCTTTTCTTGATTATTACTTCTCTTATATTATTAGGAATTACTTATGGATGGTATGGAGATGTAATTGATTTCAATTCAGGAGTTATTTCTGTGGGTGACTTAAGATATTCACAAAATGGTGATTTTATAGCTAATGATACCGTAATTTATCCAGGCTTAGAATTGCTAAGCACTAATATTGATGTAACTAACGAATCACCAATAGAATCACAATTAAGGATTCAAATTACATATACTAGGATTACAAATCCTGGAGATGCAGGCCTTATTACTGAACTAGGCTATGTTTATACCGATGCACTTACAGAACATATCTCAGTAGTCTTTGATTCTACTTTTGTTTATGACACAGAGTATTGGTACTTAAATGGAACAACTTCAACAATATTAGCTGATTCAGGAATAATAGCTTTAATTTCATCAATTACTTATGCTGGTGAAAACACAAATATTGATTACGTAGAACAAGACGTTGCTGTTTCAGTCACTATTGAAGTTAAACAGGATGATAATGTAACTTGGTCTGAATTGGCTAGTTATGATTTTCTAACAGGTGAACCAGCAGCTTAATGGAGCTTAAAAACTCCATTTTTCTTAGGAGAGATTATGAAAAGCACACTTAAAAAAATTGCTAATGTAATTCCATATTTAATTCTTCTAATTGCTTTTATTCTTATAATATCAGTTGTATCTTCTATTAAAAAAGGAGAAACCCCTACGATATTGGGAAAAGCAATATTTTTAGTTGTATCTCCATCGATGGAAGATACAATTATGGTTGGAGATATAATCTTCGTGGATACAAAAACAGAGAGCTACAATGTGGGTGACATTATCTCTTTCAATAAACCTGATGAGGATAATATAGTAATTACTCATAGAATTATAGAAATAGAAGAAATAGACGGTATTAAGTATTATACAACTCAAGGTGATAATAACTTTGAGACACTAGATTGGGAAAATGATTTTACTGAAGATCAAATTATAGGTAAATATGCTTCAAAATCAGGATTTATTGGTAAAATATATTCTGCAATATATTCTGGAGGAATTAGTTTAGTTTTTATTATAATAATTACAGTTTTTGTAGCTATAGGGGTTATGGAAGTTATTAGTATAATAAAAGTCTTAAGCGAAGCAAAAGAAAAGAAAGCTTTAGAAGACGAAAAAGAAAGACTAGTTCAAATAGAAGTAGAAAGATTGCGTAAAGAACAAAAAGAAAAGGAAGAATAGAATGAAATTTATCATATTAGCTAGTGGGTCTAAAGGTAATTCAACATACTTAGAGATAGGTAATGAGAAAATATTAATAGATTGTGGTATTAGTTATAAACAAGTAAGACTTAGATTGGCAGAACATAATAAAACAATTGATGGTTTAACTAAAGTATTTATAACACATGAACATGGTGATCATATAGCTCATTTAGGTATGTTGGCTAAAAAACATGACTTTGATATATATCTTAGTGAAGGATCTTTAAAAAATTTAAAAAAGAAAATAAAATATGAAATAGATTGTCGAAGGTATAAAACTTGCGTTCCTGAAGAAATGTTAGAATTCGATAATTTTAAAGTATTGCCGTTTAATGTTTATCACGATGCTTTAGAACCTTTTGGTTATCGTTTTTATGAAAACGATAAATCTTTAGTATATATAACAGATACTGGATACTTTCCTCAAAGGAAGTATAGTCTAATAGCTAATGCTGAGGCATATATCATCGAGAGTAATCATGAAGTAGAAATGCTTTTAGAAAGTGCTAGACCTTGGATGTTAAAAAGAAGAATTTTAGATGATGAGGGTCACTTGTCAAATGAAGACTCTGCTAATCTATTATTGAATTTGGCAGGAGATCGAACAAAAATTATTGTTCTAGCACATTTATCAGAAGAATGTAATCTAAGATCCAAAGCTTTAGAGGCTTATAATAAAGCTTTTATTGACGAAGGCTTGGATATTTCTGCATACAAATTAATAGTAGCAGTTCAACACTATTCTACGGAATTATTTTCCATTGAATAGTGTTTTTTTTTCAAAGTATTATTATGTAAAAATTGAATGTACAATTATGTAAATTTTCAATTGTCTTTATGGAGTTTTTGCGTTATAATATATTATGAATTATGCGAAATTGATTAAAAATTATATTTTTATAGGAGGTTGTCTATGACAACAAAGAAAGTTTATCAGTCAATGGATGGAAATCAAGCAGCAGCTCACACGGCTTATGCATTTACAGAAGTTGCTGGAATTTATCCAATCACTCCGTCATCTCCAATTCCTGAACATATAGACGCTTGGGCAGCACAAGGTAAGAAAAACTTATTCGGTATGCCAGTTAAAGTTGTTGAAATGCAATCAGAAGCAGGAGCAGCGGGTACAGTACATGGGTCGTTAATGGTAGGAGCCTTAACAACTACATTTACAGCGTCTCAAGGTTTATTACTTAAAATTCCTAATATGTATAAAATTGCTGGAGAATTACTACCGGGGGTTATGCATGTTGCAGCACGTTCACTCGCAGCGCATTCATTATCAATCTTTGGTGACCACCAAGATATTTATGCAGCTAGACCAACAGGTTGGTGTATGCTAGCTTCTGGATCCGTTCAAGAAGTAATGGATTTAGGTGGAATAGCACATTTAGCAGCAATCAAATCAAGCTTACCATTTATGCATTTCTTTGATGGCTTTAGAACAAGTCATGAAGTAAATAAAATTGAAGTAATGGATTACGCTGTTTATGATCGTTTATTAGATAGAGAACAAGTTAAAAAATTCAGAGAAAGAGGATTAAACTCTTCTCACCCAGTTACAAAAGGTACAGCTCAAAATGATGATGTATACTTCCAAGCAAAAGAAGTACAATCTAAATATTATGTTCCTGTACCTGATATTGTAAATGATTATATGGTAGAAATATCAAAAGTGACAGGAAGAAGTTATGCTCCATTCTCATATTATGGTGCAAAAGATGCTGAAAGAGTAATTATCGCTATGGGATCTATTACTGATACCATAAGAGAAGTAGTTGATTATTTAACAGCACAAGGTGAAAAAGTTGGTTTACTAGCTGTTCATCTATATAGACCATTCTCAGCTAAATATTTCTTTAAAGCTTTACCTAAAACAGTTTCTAAAATTGCTGTATTAGATAGAACAAAAGAACCAGGAGCAACAGGAGAACCATTATACTTAGATGTTAAATCAGTATTCTACGATAAAGAAAATCGACCTGAAATAGTTGGTGGTAGATACGGTTTATCTTCAAAAGATACTACTCCAGACCAAATATTTGCAGTATATAAAAATTTAAACGGTAAATTAAAAGACCAATTTACTATTGGTATCGTTGATGATGTAATGTTCTCAAGCTTAGAAGTAGTTAAATCACCTCATACAACAGACCCTGGTACAACTGAATTGTTATTCTTTGGTTTAGGTTCAGATGGTACTGTAGGAGCTGTTAAAAATGTTTCTAAAATTATTGGTGGTTATACGGACTTATATGGACAAGCTTATGCTTCTTATGATTCTAAAAAATCAGGTGGGATTACGAGAATGCATCTTCGTTTTGGTAAAAAACCAATCCGTTCAACTTATTTAGTAAATAACCCTCATTTTGTTTCTTGTTCACAAGATAGTTACTTAACAAGATTTGAAATAGTAGGCGGAATTAGAAAGAATGGTACTTTCTTATTATCTACATCTACACAACCTGAAGAAATAGAAGAATTTTTACCAAATAATGTAAAAAGAGATCTAGCAAAAGCTGGAGCTAAATTATATATTATTCATGCATATGAATTAGCTAAAGAAATTGGTGAAGTTAAACTTGTTTCTACAATTATGCAATCTGCATTCTTTAAATTAAACCCACAAATCATGCCTTTTGCTAAAGCGCAAGAAGCAATGAAAGAATTTGCTAAAAAATCATTTTCTCGTAAAGGTGAACACATCGTTAAAGTGAATTATGAAGCAGTTGACTGTGGTGGAGATGCACTTATTGAATGTCCTGTTAATCCTGAATGGGCTAACTTGACAGTTGAAGTTGAAAAAACTGATTCAAACAGACCTGATTTCGTTAAGAATATTGCTGATAAAGTAAACTCAATTAGAGGATATGAATTACCAGTTTCTGCATTTGAAGGTATTGAAGATGGACAAATTCCAAATGGTACAACAGCCTATGAAAAACGTGGAGTAGCAGAAGAAGTTTCTACATGGATTTCTGAAAACTGTATCCAATGTAATCAATGTGCTTATGCATGTCCACATGCTTGTATTCGTCCAATTTTAGCTACTGAAGAAGAAG
>Ga0307992_1000419_pt1 | contig 27324 bp, 25 predicted proteins | sample EllFjometagen133_FD_203162 | JGI IMG/M metagenome (GOLD analysis project Ga0307992, IMG submission 203162) | Marine microbial communities from Ellis Fjord, Antarctic Ocean - #133 | ecosystem: Environmental > Aquatic > Marine > Unclassified | place: Southern Ocean | collected 2014-10-08
TTTAAGAGTGATCCCCTTGGTGCATATGTTGAACTTAAGAGGCTTTTAAGAAGAGAAAAGATAAATCTTGATAAAACAAATAGTGAGGAATGTATCCATTGTGAAAAAAAGTTTATCTCAATATTGAATTATATTATTGGAGTAATGAACAAGACCAAGCTGATAACCATTGCAAAGCCTTTTATAGCAGGTTTTAGAGTTGGGGACAGGAGTATTTACAGGCAGATATTCACCCCCTCAATAAAGCCAGATTTCATGTTTACAAAGCTTATGGCAGCATATCCTTCAGATGGTGAGGAGCTTGCTAGCTATATGATTGGTGAGAATGAGGTAACAATCTTCAAGGTTCCTAATACAGTGCTTTATCTTTATCATATCCTTCCGCCAGAATTCAAGATATCTGAAGAGAAGTATGACTTGATTGACCAGGCAAGAAAGATAATTTCAGAATATAAGCCAAAAGAGTCAGAATTTGTTAATCCTGAGCGCATGAGGCAGGTGTTTTACAACATTGGCCATGATTTAATAGAAGACCTTGCAGAGCACAACAATCTGACAATAAAATCAAAGGATATTGATGAACTAACTAATATCTTAGTAAGATATACTGTAGGTTTTGGATTGATAGAAGTTTTGCTTCATGACGAGAAAGTTCAGGATGTAACCATAAACAGCCCTATGGGCCAGACCCCAATTTTCATTGTTCATCAGGATTTTGGCGAATGCATGACAAATGTCATTCCAACAAGAACAGAATCAGAGTCATGGGCATCAAAATTAAGAATGCTGTCTGGAAGGCCATTGGATGAGGCAAATCCAATACTTGATACAGAGCTTATAATACCAGGGGCAAGGGCAAGAGTTGCTGTTATCTCTGCTCCATTAAATCCTTCTGGCTTGGCATATGCATTTAGGCGCCATAGGGATAAGCCATGGACTCTTCCATTATTTATGAAGAACCGCATGATATCACCTCTTGCAGCTGGCCTGATAAGTTTTATTGTTGACGGCTCAAGAACAGTGCTTGTTGCAGGAACAAGATCTGCTGGAAAGACAAGCCTTCTTAGTGCAATAATGACAGAGATTATGAGGAAGTACCGTATAATAACAATAGAGGACACATTAGAGCTTCCAACAGGCTCATTAAGAAAACTTGGATATAATATTCAATCAATGAAAGTAGCATCTGCAATGACTAAAGGTACAACAGAGGTTGCTGCTGATGAAGGTATAAGAACAACATTAAGAATGGGTGATTCATGCCTGATAGTTGGAGAAGTAAGAAGTACAGAAGCACTCGCTTTGTATGAAGCAATGCGTGTTGGTGCACTTGCAAATATTGTTGCAGGCACAATCCATGGAGCATCTCCTTATGGTGTTTATGACAGGGTTGTTAATGATTTAAAAGTTCCAAAAACATCATTTAAGGCAACAGATGTTATAATAGTTGCAAACCCTATAAAGAGTGCTGACGGCCTGCATAAATGGAGGCGTGTCACACAAATAACAGAAGTAAGAAAGCACTGGGAGAATGACCCAATGCTTGAAGGCGGATTCTCAGACCTAATGAAATATGATCCAAAAAAAGATATGCTTGAGCCAAGCAAGGATGTTATAAACGGTGACTCAGATGTCCTTAAGGCAATTGCAGGGAATGTAAAACAATGGGCTGGTGACTGGGATGCTGTCTGGAGCAACATAATGTTAAGGGCAGACATAAAAAAAATGATTCTTGATTACTCTGTTAAATTAAAGATGCCTGAAATCTTAGAAGCAGACTTTGTTATTAATGCAAATGATGAGTTTCATATTATATCAGATAAAGTAGAAGAGGATATTGGCTTTTTAGACAGCAAAAGGATATTATTTGAGTGGGAGAAATGGCTTAAAAAGGAGCTCAAAAAGAAAAAAATTTGAGGATTTTTTATGGAACAGGACAAAGACCTTAGAGAAATTTTATCAAAATACAGGGAAAAACTGAATGAAGAGCTTAACACCCCTATAGAGGAAACCAGAAAGGAAATAACATCGCGTGAATATTCTGATTTTAAGAAAGAGTATCTTCCAAAGGAGCTGTCTCTTTACGAGAAATTATGCAATTTAAGTGGGAATATACTGAGAATGAAACCAGATAAAAAAACCTCTGGTTTAATACAGGAATCAATTGATATCTGCCATTTAAATATAACTCCTTCTGGAACAGAGAGCTTTGCAATACTTGTCCCTCTTTTAATCATAGTTCTTGGAGGTATTTTCAGTTTTTTATTAGTCAAATCCTTATTTTTTGTGTTTTATTTTTCTGTTATAGGAGTTATCCTTATGTTTTTTTTCAGAAAACTGCCAGAGTTTCTGGCAAACAACTGGCGTTTGAAAGCAAGCAACCAGATGGTGCAGTGCATCTTCTATGTTGTAACCTTTATGAGGCATACATCAAACCTTGAAGGGGCTATAGCATTTGCTGCAGAGCACATTGCTCCGCCGTTATCACTTGACTTAAAGAAAGTTCTCTGGGATGTTGAGACTGAAAAATATGAGTCTGTGAAAGAATCATTAGATAATTATCTTGAGACATGGAGAAAATGGAACATCGAGTTTATAGAGTCATTTCATCTTATAGAATCATCATTGTATGAGCCATCCAACGATCGCAGATTAAGTTTGGTTGACAGGTCTTTGGATGTAATGCTTGAAGGAACTTACGAGAAAATGCTTCACTATGCACACAATTTGCAGTCACCAATACAAACACTGCACATGCTTGGTGTAGTAATGCCCCTTCTTGGCTTGGTAATCCTCCCCTTGATGGTCAGCTTTATGGAAAATGTTAAATGGTACTATGTAGCCTCTATCTACAATGTTGCCCTGCCATTAATAGTATATTCAATGGGAAAGGCAATACTTTCCAAAAGGCCCACTGGTTATGGCGAGACAGATATATCACAGGCTAATCCTGAATTAAGTAAATATAAAAATATTATTATCAAAATAGGATCATCGGAACTAAGGGTAAATCCCATTTTTATAAGCATTATAATTGGAGTGATATTTTTTATCATTGGATTAAGCCCTGTTATAATGCATGCCATAAGCCCTGGTTTTGATGCAGGCAGCGGTGGATTTTTGCTTCTTGATTATCATGAAAGTATTGTAAAAGAAGGCCCTATGGCTGGACAGGTAGTTGGCCCTTATGGTTTGGGTGCGGCAATATTAAGTTTTGGCATACCCCTTGCTTTTGGGTTGGGCATAGGCATTTATTATAGCCTGAGGTCAAAAAACCTGATAAAAATAAGGGAAAATACAAAGAAGCTTGAAAATGAATTTTCATCAGCACTTTTCCAGCTCGGCAACAGGCTTGGTGATGGGCTTCCTGCTGAGATTGCATTTAGCAGGGTAGCTGAAATCATGAGAGATACAACCTCTGGAAATTTTTTTAAGATTGTAGGTATGAACATAAGCAGGCTTGGCATGAGTGTCAAAGAAGCTATATTCAATGAAAAATCAGGCGCAGTTTTATTTTTTCCATCAAACATTATCCAGAGCTCAATGAAAGTTCTGATTCAGAGCATTAAGAAAGGTCCGCAGGTTGCAGCTCAGTCACTTGTAAATGTCTCCCGCTATATAAAAGAAATTCACAGGGTTAATGAGAGGCTGAGGGATTTGCTTGCAGATGTCATATCATCAATGAAATCACAGCTGTCATTCATAGCTCCGGCAATAGCAGGGGTTGTTGTTGGCATAACATCCATGGTTACCACAATAATCCAGAAACTGGGAGGAAGTATGGAGGCGCTTGCTGAAGGGTCAGAATCAGCAGGGTCTTCTATGGGTGTTATGGGAATGTTTGGTGACGGGATCCCAACTTATTTTTTTCAGATAGTTGTCGGCATATATGTTGTTCAGATAATATATATTCTTACTGTTCTTGCAAATGGAATTGAGAATGGCTCTGACAGCCTTAATGAGAGATACCTCATAGGCCAGAATATGATAAAAAGCACATTGCTTTATATCTTCATTGCTTTTGTTGTTACAATCCTGTTCAACTTTGTTGCAACAGTGGTATTAGAATCAAGCTTTGCATGAGTAATCTTAACAAATAAAAATGCGCAGGCCGGGATTCGAACCCGGATATACGGCTTGGAAGGCCGCAGTCATAGCCATTAGACCACCAGCGCTTAATAATTGAGAATAAGCTGTTAATATAAAAGTTTTACTAAAAAATAAACAAAAAGTTTACCCATAAGTAAAATATAAAAGAATAAAAAAACAAATATTTTCCAAGAATTACTATTTTTTATGTAGTTTCAATTTAGAAATCTTCACTGTCTGCGTTTTCTTGTTTTGGTTCTTCCTCAGTAGGCTCTTCCTTAGATTCCTTTGGCTCTTTTGGAGCTTCGCTTGCCTTTGCCTTTAAAACAACTTTCTGGGCTTGCTTTCCCCTGTCTGTTTCAGCAGCTTCAAAGGTTACTTCATCATTCTCACGCAAAAATACTCCTTCTCCTACTGCTGTATGATGAACAAAATAGTCCTGTCCATCTTCGCCTTCAACAAAGCCAAATCCTTTCCTGCTATTAAACCACTTTACTTTTCCTTCCATTTTTTTAATTCCTCTACTAAATTTTTTCTGCTCTATAAACTGAACAGTAAACTAGCGGTATTATATTGCCCTTTTTAAGCTTTGCGGTAAAAGAGCCACAAAACCAATAGGTTTTTATAACTATTCCATAATATTGGGAATATGTTTATTATTGATAAGGCCTATGAAACAGCAGTGAAAGACCTGAGAAACAACTATTATCCCTTAGGCATTATCACAGGAAATCTTAGACGTACATACTGGTCATGGGACTCATTCTTTGCATCATTTGGCGCAAACAAGTTAAAGGATTTTGAAATAGTCAAAAAGAATTTGTTACTTTATTTAAAATACCAGCGCAAAGATGGGCTCCTACCAAAGAGAATATCAAATCCTTTATATTATTTAAATATGATTGGACTGAAATTAAGATGGAACCTTTTGTTTCCTGTCTATCATGGAAGTTATTTTATCTCCCCTTCTGTAACCCAAAACATTATTTTCATAATAGCATGCCATGATTATATCATGCAAAGCAAGGATAAAAAATTTTTGGAGGATAATTATAAAAAAATTCTAAAAGCAATGGTATGGATATCAAAGCAGGATAACGATGATAATCTCCTTATAGATGAGGGTTTTGGTGCTAACTGGGCAGAGTCTGCCCTGAAGCAGGGGGAAGTACTGTTTACTAATGTATGTTATTTCAAGGCCTTAACAGATTTTAGTAAAATGGCAGCATTACTCAAAAAAAAGGACGATGCCTGGAGCTATTCAAAAATGGCAGAAATAGTTAAGAAAGGCATTAATAAAGACTTTTGGAACGGAAGGTATTATATAGATTGGATTGACAAGAAAAAACAGGATTATTTTTCTTCAACAGGCAATGTTCTGGCAATTGTGTGGGATATTGCAGACAGAAAAAAAGGAATAAAAATACAGCAGTTCATAATAAAAAACAAGTTGGACAAAGTGCCCATGGTAACAAACTATCCTTCATATCCCTGGTATAAATCATCTATTTTTAATATTATTGGAGGACTCCTGAAGTATCATAATGGCTATTCATGGCCGTGGATTGGCTGCTTTGACGCTATTGCAAAGCATAAATTAGGAATGAAAAAGGAGTCAGAAAAAGTTCTTAAAAGAATTGCTAAATTAATTTGCAAACACAATACAACCTCTGAAATCTACAACAGCAGGGGAAAAAGGATTAAAACATGGATTTACCAGAGCGAAAACAGGTTCAGCTGGACAGCAGGATTGTTTATACTGGCTGTAAATGAGATTATCAAGCCAAAAAAATAATTATTTCTCTAAAATCAAAACATTTATATATAAGTATAATTATAAGTATAATAAGATTAATTAAAATAAGTAAAAAAATAAGTATAAAATGCACGAAATAAGAAGAAAGCTTTACAAGCGGGGATCAAGTTATGAGACAACCATACCTATGCCATTGCTTTTTGCGCTTGACAAAAATAAAAAACATGATGTTATTTTTCAGTTTGAGCCTAAAAAAAATATCTGGCTTATAAGATTTGAAGAAACAAAGAAGAGGTAAAATGAATAAAAAATTAAGAGAGGTAGTTGATAATTTAGAACATGAGGATTTAATAAAACTGCAGAAAGACCTTGAGGAAGAAGGGGGGATGCATGTAAGAAAACTCATTAGCGATAAGATACAGCAGCTTGAAGACAATGAAAAAGCAGTATGTGCAGTATGCGGAAATCCTATAAATCCTTACTATACAGAGCATTACACTTTGATATTTGGCCCAAGGGATTTCAGGAAAAAAGCATCTTTTTGCGCTCTTGACTGCCTGGAATTCTTCCTGAAAAATTTAAAGCAGGCAAAAACAGTAAAAGAATAATATAAAAATTTAAAAACAAACCCAGATTCACTTTTTAATATGGCAGAATATTTGTATGATACAAAAATCCCAAAAGAAAGAATTGCTGTGCTTATAGGTAAGGATGGCATTACCAAAAAACAGATAGAGTCAGCAACCAAGATAAAGCTAAAGATAGACTCAAAAGAGGGTGATATTTTTTTAGAGGGAAAGGATGCATTAGGGCTTTATAGTGCAAGAGAAGTTGTAAAAGCAATCGGGCGCGGCTTCAATCCAGAGATAGCACTGCTTTTGTTAAAGCAGGATTATATGTTTGAAATGCTTAACATGCTGGATTATGTTAAATCAAAAAATCACATGATAAGGTTAAAGGGAAGAGTTATTGGAGCAGATGGACGCTCAAGAAAAACAATAGAAGAGCTTACAGAAACTTATATTTCAGTTTATGGCAAAACAATAAGTATAATTGGTTTTTCAGAGAACGTTGCTATAGCAAAAAAGGCTGTTGAATCCTTATTAAGCGGAAGCCCTCATTCCAGTGTTTACAAATGGCTTGAGAAAAGAAGGGGTAATATGAAAAGAAGAGATTTAGATATAAAATGATAAGACAGACAGAACTTAATGAATTAACAGAAAAAAACCCAGAGTTTGTTGAAACGCCAAAAAAGACAAAAGCCCATGAAATGGCAAAAAAGCAGCGCGATATTTCTGTTGCAGAATTCTTTAGCCGCAACAGGCATCTTCTTGGCTTTGATAACAAAAGAAAGGCCTTACTAACGACAATAAAAGAAGCAGTTGATAATTCGCTTGATGCCTGTGAGGAGGCAAGGATTTTGCCTGAGGTTAATATTCAAGCTATAGATATGGAGAATGACCGCTTTAGGATTATTGTTGAAGACAATGGCCCAGGCATTGTGAAAAAACAAATCCCAAAAATATTTGCAAAATTATTATATGGAAGCAAATTCTTTAAGCTAAGCCAGAGCAGGGGCCAGCAGGGAATAGGAATTTCAGCTTCTGTTATGTATGGCCAGCTGACAACAGGGCGCCCTGCAAAAATAACATCTAAAATATCTCCAAATGAGCCAGCGCATTATTATGAGCTGCATATAGACACTCACAAAAACAAGCCAAGAATAATAAAAGAAGATGTTGTTGAGTGGAATAAAGACCACGGCACAAAGGTTGAGATTGATATAGAAGCATCTTATTTGAAGGGGGGGCAGAGCATTGATGAATATATTAAACAGACAGCAATAATAAATCCCCATGTTACAATAATTTATACAAATCCAAAGGCAGAGCAGATTATATTTGCAAGGGCAACTGATCAGCTGCCAAGAGAAGCAAAGGAGATAAAGCCGCATCCATATGGTGTTGAGCTTGGCAGGATGATAAAAATGCTCAAGCTTACAGATTCAAAAACACTGCAAAGCTTTCTTACAAAGGAATTTTCAAGAGTTGGCTCTGGAACTGCAAAGCAGATATGTGAAAATGCTGCATTATTGCCAAATACAAAGCCAGGCAAACTTTCAATGGAGATGACAGAAAAACTTGTTCAGGGAATAAAAAAAACAAAGATAATTTCTCCGCCAACAGACTGCATTTCTCCAATTACTGAGGATTTGATTGAAAAAGGCCTTAGAAAAGAGATAAATGCAGAGTTTTACTGCTCTGTGACAAGGCCGCCAAGTGTTTACAGCGGAAATCCTTTTGTTATTGAGGTTGGGATTGCATATGGCGGCAATCAGCTAGGTGATAAAACAGCAACATTATTGAGGTTTGCAAACAGGGTTCCTTTATTATATCAGCAGGGAGCTGGTGCAATGTTTAAGTCTGTTGTGTCAACAGCATGGAGAAACTATGGGCTGCAGCAGAGCAATGGCTCTTTGCCAATTGGGCCGTTGACTATTCTGGTTCATGTTGCATCTGTATGGGTTCCGTTTACGTCAGAAAGCAAGGAAGCAATAGCGCAGTACCCTGAAATCATTAAGGAGATGAAGCTTGCTCTGCAGGAAGCTGGAAGGAAACTTGGCTCATATGTCAAAAAGAAAAAAAGAGTTGGTTTTGAGCTTAAGAAAAGAAGTTATATTGAAAAGTACATCTCCCATGTAGGAGAGGCATTAAAAGAATTAATTAGTTTAAATGATGATGAGGAAAAGAAAGTTGAATTGTTACTAAAGGAAATCTTAGAAGAGCACAGGGGCAAGGTTGAGTCAATGGAGTTTGACAGAGAAAAAAATAAAGACTTTGATGAAGAGCTTGCATTAAAGCATGAGAAAGAAGGTGATGATAATGAGTGAGGTTTCTTCAAAAATCAAAGAGATTGCTTCTAGGATTTATAAAAAGATTTTAAACAAAAAGCAGCCTGATCTGAACATACCTTTACGTTCATTAAGCAATGTTGAATATAATGACAATGAAGGGTATTTCAAGCTTCTTGGTAAAACAAAAACTCGGACTTTAACAGCATCTACAATAAAAACATTTGCGCAGACACTTCGGATGATGATTTTATCAAAAGAACTTGTCGAAAGTGATGACCTTGCAACAAAAAGAGAGATATACTATGTAAGTAAGAATTGGGGAGATGCTCGCTTTAATGAGCAGCCGGAATCAGACACTGTTATGGATGATGTTGAGGCAATGATGATGGTAAACAGGGAAGCTCTTGGCTTTATCCCTGAGGAAAAAGGCGGTGCTGTTTCTGGAAAGCTTATTGTTATTGATGAAGATCCTGATACAAAAAAAGAGATTAAAATTGACTGCACAAAAATGGGCTCTGGGTCATATGCAATACCCAATTCTGTAGAGCACTTAAAGTTTGAGACAAATGCTGATTTTATACTTGCAATTGAAACAGCAGGTATGCATCAAAGGTTAGTAAAGCACAAATACTGGAAAAAAGCAAATTGTATACTTATTAGTATGGGTGGTGTTCCAACAAGGGCATGCAGGCGTTTTATAAGAAGGTTAAGTGATGATAAGAAGTTGCCTGTTTATGTTTTTACTGACTGTGACTTTTATGGGTTTATGAACATTTACAGAACTTTAAAGGTTGGAAGCGGAAATGCTGCTCACATCAATAAATATTTTTGCGTGCCAAATGCTCAGTTTATTGGCCTTACTCCTCAGGATATATTGGATTATAAACTTCCAACACATCCTTTGAAAGAAGTTGATGTTAAAAGAGGCAAGGACGCAATAAAAAACGACCCATTTGTTCATCATTACAAGGAATGGCAAAAGGCCATAAAGCAGTTAAATGAAATGAAAGTTAGGGCAGAACAACAAGCTTTAGCTGTTGGTGGCCTTAACTTCGTTATGGAAAAATACCTGCCTGATAAATTAAAGAACCATAAGACATGGCTGCCTTAATTATTGTCAGAAATATATAACCTATTAAAGCAGGATTTCTGTATGTGCACAATTAATTGAAAGTTTGATATATTATGTGCCCTTATAATAACATACAGTTTAATCTATAAACCAATTATTGTCCACATTTTTATAATAAACTACTATTTTGTGGACAAGTTAATCTGATTAATCATAATCTGAAACATTTCATTACAGTACTCTTTGTACTTCTTTTCATTATAAAAGTCAATTGCTTTATAGTATTCCTGCCTTTTGCTTACAGGAATATACAATTTTGGATAACCTGCTTTCATCAAAACCCAATTCATTAAGGCACGACCAGTCCTTCCATTTCCATCTTCAAAGGGGTGTATTTCAACAAATTTAGCGTGAATCAAGCAAGCCATAACAAAAGGGTGAAATTTATTTTTGTTAGAATAATAAAACTTTATCATATCTCTTAGCAATTTAGGTACCTCTTTTTCATTAGGTGGAATAAAATCAGCTCCCTCAATTTTTACTGGAAAAAACCTAATCCTCCCGGGGTATAATATACCAGTATTTTTTGTCAGAATCTTATTTATCCTTTCAATGAATTGAATAGTCAACTTTCCTATGTATTTTTTTAGAAAATCAAGAGCTTCTTTCCCGTTTATTGCTTCATTATAATCCTTTGGTGGTGCTCCTGACGGAATCTGTTTTTCTTTGATTATAAAATATGTGTCTCTGAGAGTTAATCTATTGCCTTCAATAGCATTAGAATTATAGGTGAATCTGATAACAAAATCTGATTCTTCTTTATCAATAATTGTTTTTGGAAGTTTTTTAATGTGGCTTTGATAAACCTCTCTGAAGTCATCTACAACTTCTAATTTGCCAGCATCCATATAATCAGAATTATAAACATTTAATTCATGTAATTTAAGTTCTTTTAATTTTTTAGCAATTAATTTTTTAGATGGTTTAGTAGTGTCAAGTTTAATTCTTATTTTTTTCCACTTATTAGAACTAACCCTTATGGTTTTCCCCAAGTAATAAAATGTTTTATTTCCTGATTTTATTTTATCTATGTAAGCCATATTAATAGTATTGTCCACATATTATATAAATGTTACTATTTTGTGGACAATAATAAGCCAGGATTCTTATTTCTTCTTTTGAATCTTATTATCTAAGTATGAAGCAATAAGTGCTGCAACTGTGAAGAATACTGCGAATTCACAATACACAGAAGGAAACATAATATTAAACGCAGGAAAAACAATAAAAAGAACCATTGCTGGAGAAAGGGTTATTAGAGTAGCTGAAAAAACTATAAAATAAATTTCTCTTTTTATCTGATTTTTTTCCTTATTAAAGCTATTGAATAAAAAATAACAAAAAAGTAAAATAAACCCAAAATAATAAAGCCCATAAATATATGAAAATAATGAGTTAAACAGATTTTTAATAACTATTACAAAAAAAGTTGTGCAGCTGCTTTCAATAATAAATCCTGGCTTGAGAAAAGCCATTAAAGAGAAGATTACAGGCACCATATAGATGGTTATATAATTACATTTTCTGTTAGTTAGCTTCATAACAAAATGAAGCCCAACTGCCGGAAGGAAAGAATAGGTAACAAAACCCATCTTAGCCCAGAAGAAAGGATAATTGCTTGTGCACAGCATAAACTCTGTGAACTGATAAAATCCTAAAATATATATTAATAACGGAAAGAACCTGTTGATTAAGGACTTTCTGCAAAACACAAGAATTGCAGTAGCAACAACAAACTCAAATATAGCAGTTGACAATGAAACAATCGGCGTGAAACACATATAAAAATGCTAATAACAACTCATATATAATGTTTTTGTTATGATTTTATATTTATATTTCTTAATATTGCTCCCCTATTAGTTTTATTTAATAAAAAGATTTATTAAAAAGCTCTTTTTTTAGTTTTATATGGCCAAGAAGAAGAAAACACCTGACTGCTGTAAGGGTTGTGCTAAGTGGGAGGCCTTCGGAGATAAGTGCTGGGTGTATTGGGAAGGCAAAAAACATTGCTCAATGCACTCTGAAAAAGAGTAAATTAATAGATAAAACAAAGTAAAATTTAAAGATTTAGCTAATTTTAAATTATCTCAATTTTTTTTACATAATTCAGAACCAGAGAGCTTTAGCTCGAGAGCGTAGCGGGGCAAGCAAACAGAATGTAAGCACAGAGTTCAAAAAAGACTTTTGTATCGAGATCGTTAGAGCAATTAAATTCAACAAGTAATAGCCCCAGAAACTTTTTAATACAGCTGTTTTTTAAAATAATAAACTTTATATAGTTATAACCTTAGTCTTAATATATGATTGATTCATTTTGGTTAATAAAATTTGAAAATGTACTTATAAAGATATGGTATAATCCAAAATCATTTTCTCATAAAAAACCTACAAAATTTCTAATAATTTGTCATGGATGCCCATCTCATCCATATGATGAAAATCCCGCGACAAATCAAAGATTTATGAAAGATGGTTTTGTGCTTGTCTATCCAGAATATATTGGGACATGGGGTAGTGATGGTCAATGTAATTTTGAAAATGCTGTAGATACAGTGTTAAAAACCATAAAACTATTAAGAAAAGGGGTAGCTAAAGATATCAAATCTAATCATATGGTCAATTGGAAAGCAGAAGAGATTATTCTAGTTGGTGGTAGTTTTGGCGGTTCAGTTGTACTTGTAGCTGGAGCAAAATCCAATCATATCAAAAAAATTGTTGCAGTAAGTCCTGTTACAGACTGGAGAACACATAATAAATTAGATTCTGAAGAGGAAGATTTAACTCATATGTGGAAGATCATAAAAGAAGGATTAAATAATTATTGGAGAGTAAGGAAACAAGATTATATAAAATTAATAAATGGAAAATTGGATTTAAATCCAATTGATTATATAAATATTTTAAAAGAAAAAAACACTTTTCTTATTCATGGAATCTATGATAAAGACGTTAATTATAGTAGGTCAAAAAACCTCCACCAAAAACTAAAAAATGGTTCAGATAAACATAAGATTTATCTTTCCAAACAAAAAGGTCATATTGTTCCACGACATCTTAGTCAAAGACAATATTATAAAAAAGTAATCAATTTTTTATCGAAATGATAAATCGGTTTGTTTAGAAACAAATAAAGGTATGTTTGTAGGTACTTTAGGGAAACCTGAAAGTTTAGCATCTAAATCTTCTATTGATTGGTCAGTGCTAGTTTTTTGTTCACCTTCATTTCTAACTCTTAATGAAATATTCCTATTTTGAACTTCATTTTGACCGATGATAACAACATAAGGAATCCATTCTTGCTCAGCATTTTTGATTTTTTTGTTAAGTCCAAAATCCCTGTTATCTATATCTACTCTTATATTATGTTCTTGATATTGTTCTGAAAGGTTGGCACAATATTCTACAAAACCATTATTGACTGGAATTATTCTTACTTGTGTTGGAGAAAGCCATAAAGGTAGTGCAGGCTTTTTCCCTTTTTTCTGCATTTTTAATGCTTGGTCAAATAATGGTATGAAAACCTTCTCCATTCTTCCTGTTGCATTTCCATGAATAATATATGCATGTTTATCTCCAACTTTGATATCAAATCTTTTCGCGTTTAATTCATCCATCTGAAGATTAGATATGATCAAGGGCAAGCCGTCGCTCCTCAGGTAAGAATATTTGAATTCAAATGTATAATAATTAGGAACATAACTCAATACATTAAACAAAAAGGGTCTGTTTGCTGAGCTAATCAACCCTCGGAAAAAATCCTGATTTTGTTCAAAGAATGTTTTATCGACATCGCACGATACATACCACTCATCACATAGTCCATCCATGAATCTTCTGTTCATGCTATTGGTAGCTTTGATTACGCTTTTCCAATCCTGTGTAAATATATGATAATCTTCTATATAAGACATTCTTGGCCTTTCAAACTTATCCACTTCTCCTGAAAGCTCATTCCGATAAATCTTGTCGGGTGAGTATATCCTTAGCGGGTCTAATTCATGAGGGATTTTCCTGCCTCTGAGGTATGCAAATAACACAGGATCAGATGCATATTTAAGGTAAGTTTTGTCATCAATAGATGTTCCCATAACCCTGTCACCGAATTTTCTTGTTATCTCTTCCAGATCTGTTTCATTTACTGTAAAAAGAGTCGGAAGGTCAAGCTTAACAAATCCTTCATCTCTTATGATAGCCTCTACAAATTCATGGACTGCAACACGAACAACAACACCTTTTGGCAGATAAATCATTCCATCCCTTGTATCTGAAAAGAAATCAATAAATCCTTTTTCTTTAGCTAGCTTATCATATGTTGAGGACCGATAATCAGAAGATTGTAATTGACTTGACTTCGTCATTACATAGTTTTTAAAATAAGCATACCTTGAAACAGCAGCACAATTATCTAAAGAATCTGGAGTGTATTGCTTAGGGTTGTCAGGAAACATGCAAACATTGGATACAAGCCTATCTTTCTTTCCTGACATTTTAATCACTTAAATAATGGTCTTATATTTACTTTTTGAGGAAGCGGTAATGGTAAATAAGGCATTCCTTGTGTTTGATAATGGATTTTTTGTACTAGGTCTTCTTTTGTACTAGAATAAGTTTTTCCTGTTGCTTTTTCTCTTAATTTTCCTTTCAATATGCATTTGACCATTTTAATTGATAATATTTTCTCCTTTATAAATGTTTTGTTATTTTAAAGTAACAAATAAATTAAAAGATGCATCTGAAAAGTGTTTTGAGGTTCCTGTCAATTTTTCTTAATATTCCTTTCCTTATTAAAATATTCTTCAATAATTTCTTTACCCATTAACAGTTTTTGTTCTATATTTTCTAATTTTATTGGAGGGTATAAAACTTCTTCACATTTTTTTTCACTTTCATTCTCACCTTTCAACAATAATTCAGGTTTAACAACTTTCACAGTGTTAAAAGATTTTCTTCTTATTTTTGCTGATATCCAGGCTGAAAATGTTTTTGCTTGGATAAAAACATTTCTGTATAATACAATTTGACATTGTACTTGGGGATATTTACCCGTAATTTCATTAATAAAATTTTGAATTGTTTTTGAAAAAAGTTTACCTATTGTGAGCTTTCCTTTCTGTTTTATTCTATAATTATTATCAAATTCTTTTTTTGTTAAAACACCTAGCTTTTAAAGTTCATTTTATTATTGTTTTTTTAAAATTTTTTAGAAACCATTTTTAGACCCTTGCCAAAATACGAACTTTTTTTCTATTAAACTAATTATCCAAAAAAATAACACTCCAATCAATGCACTCATAATAATCCCAGCAAACATAGTAACGGTTTGAAGATGATATGTAGAAACAAGGATAATATACCCAATACCTTTATTCGCGCCAACAAATTCACCTACAATTGCACCAACAACAGCTAATCCAGTAGAAATTTTCAAAGCAGAAAAGATATATGGTAATGCAGTAGGTAAACTCAATTTTGTGAAAATCTGCCATTTGCTAGCAGAATAAGATTTGAATAAATCTAATGAATCGTCATCAACAGATCTTAATCCTTTAATAGTATTAACTAATATTGGAAAGAAACACACTATTGCTGAAGCAACAATTTTTGAAGCGATTCCAGTCCCGAACCATAAAATCAATAATGGAGCCATGGCTATAATTGGTGTAGTTTTTAAAGCTATAGCATAAGGATAAAAACCTTTTTCTATTGTTCTATAATGAACAAAAATTACAGCCACTAGGAATCCCAATAGATTAGCAATTAAGTATCCAATAATTGCCTCAGACATAGTGATTCCGGTGTGCATTAAAAATTTTCCAAGATTAGTAATAATTTCATTTAAAATTTTTGTAGGTTGAGGTAAAATATATTCAGGAAATTTAAGAAAAATAACTGATAGTTCCCAAACTATCAAAAAACAAATAAAAAATAAAATTGGGATTCCAATTTCCTTTAATCTTCTTTTAATATTTTTCTGATGCATTCTATATACCCTACATATTTTTTAGAGTGTTTCATATCAGTTTTTCTTGGTCTAGGTAAATCAATATTTACAATTTTTTCAATTTTAGCAGGTCGTTTTGATAATACAATAACCCTATCAGATAAGAAAACTGCTTCAGGAATTGAATGTGTAACAAAGATTACTGTTGAAATTGTTGTTTTTTCTTCTTTCCAGATTCTTAGCAACTCTAAATTCATTTTGTTTCTTGTGATTTCATCTAAAGCACCAAATGGTTCATCCATTAATAGAATCAATGGTTCAAAAGTTAATGCTCTTGCTATGGCTACTCTTTGTTGCATGCCCCCACTCAATTCTTTTGGATAAGCCTTTTCAAATTTATCTAAACCAACTATTTTTAACAGCTTTTTTGGATTATTTAATGATGAATCTTTCTTATTTATTATTTCTAAAGGCAGTTCAACATTCTTGATTGTATTTCTCCAAGGAAGCAAGTTTGGATTTTGAAAAACAAATCCGATGTCTCTTCTTTTTAATGCTAATCCGGCTGGATTATCTCTAATTGTAGTTTCCCCTTTTGTAGCATTAATTAAACCTCCAAGAATTTTAAGAAGTGTTGTCTTACCACAACCACTTGGACCAATTATTGAAATAAACTCTCCTTCAGAAACATCAAAGATTATATTATCCAATACCTGTAATTTTCCATAATATTTTGACAAACCCCATACTCTGATTATTTTGTTCATCGTGAATCAAAAAGTAATAAATTATTCTAGGAACTCTGTAGTATATAGTTCATCAAGGTTAATTGGTTTGTCTAAAATTTCATTTGAAACCAATAATTCATGCATTTCTTCTAATATGGATCTTTCCATTGTTCCTATTGGCTTATCGTCTGGTCTAATTAAATCTAAACTTATCTGCATCAGACCTGTTTCATGTTCCCTTTTAAGTTGGTCAGAATACATCAAAGTATAGGTTACTGCTTCATCAGGATGATTATAGGCATATTCCCAACCTGCTATTGATGCTTTAACAAAACGTCTAACTAAATCAGGATTTTTCTCAATCATTTTTTCAGTGGTAAATAATGTGTCACCATAAAAATTGATGCCGTAATCAGTTGGATTAATTATATATGTCTCAAAACCATGTTCTCTAGCTAAAAGTGGTTGATTAATCATATATCCTTCATATGCATCAATTTCACCACTCAATAAAATCGAAATACTATACTTTACTGGTACTATTTCAATTTGATTAATATCTACACCTGCTTTTTTAAGCATTGCTCTAAAGAGCATATCAGAATTACTTCCAATAGTAACTCCAACTTTTCTGCCGACAAAATCTTGTGCTGTTGTTATATTAGGGTTAACAGAAAACCAAATCAATGGATTTTTTCTATAAATAATAGCTAATGCAACAACTGGAACATCTTTGGCTCTTGCTTCCATTAATTGGCCCATGCCTGTAATTCCAAAGTGTTCAGAACCACTTGCTACCATTTGAATAGATGGTGATTCTGCTCCTCCAGGGATAATTTCAACATCAATTCCATTTTGTTCATAGAATCCTTTTTGTTCAGCAGTAAAATATCCAGCAAATTGAGAGTGTTTTATCCACTTTAATCTAAGTTTTACTTTGTCTTTACTAGAATCTGATTTTTGTGTGCGACCAATTAATAAAATTGAAGTCACTAAAACAAGTAATAATATTAACATCACTAGATTTTTTACAATTTTTTTCATATAAATCCCTCATAAAAATAATTATTATTGAATGAAATTAAATATATGTAATTTATAAATGTATCGGAATTTTTTTCGGAAAAATTTCTGGGGCTTTAATATTTAGAAAGTCTTTCTTGAATTGAAACTAACAATTATTAACAAAACATTCAGTAAAGTAATGATTTATTATAATCATAAAATTACATAAACTTTATAAATAAAACCTTTCTCTTTTGTTTTGTGGGCCTATAGCCTAGTCTGGTAATAGGTTAATCTATTGGGCAAATAAGGCGACAGCCTTCTATTGAACGAAGTTCAATCTTTTTGAACAATGTTCAAAAGTAAGCTGTAGATCTGGGGTTCGAACAGTTTTTTGCCATAAACGTAAAAACTTCGAAAGTCCCCATAGGCCCGCCATGCAGAGGTAGCCAAGCGGCTAAGGCGAGCGGCTGCAACCCGCTTATTCCAGGGTTCGAGTCCCTGCCTCTGCTTTTTTAATAAAAAAGGAGTTCTAATGGCATTGAAAAAAATCCTCATAAGGAAAGAGAAAAGAGAATTCATAGAAGACCTCAAAAAAGAGGTAAGAATAGCAAAGAAGAGAATGTATTATGTTGAGGATATAAACAAAGATTTTCATACAAATGAGGGGGTAATCCCTAAAAGTGAGTTTAAGAAAAAGGATGGAAGCATAATAAAGACAAGACAAAACAAAGAATTAATCATGTTTTCACCAGGATTTATTGACAATTATAAAAGAATCAAAAGAAAAGCACAGATAGTAATGTTAAAAGACATTGGATTAATAATTGCAGAAACAGGAATTAACAAAAACAGTATTGTTGTTGATGCAGGTGCTGGCTCAGGAGCATTGTCATGCTTTCTTGCAAATTATGTTAAAAAAATATACTCTTATGAAATAAGGGATGATTTTATTGATTTAGTCAAGGAAAATATAAATATGCTTGGGCTAAAAAACATAGAACTAAAAAAAAGCAATATTTATGAGGGAATTAAGGAAAAAAATATTGACTTAATAACACTAGACCTTCCAGAGCCATGGAAAGTAATAAAGCATGCTGAAAAAGCACTGAAGATTGGCGGTTTTATTGTTTCATATTCAACTTCTATTCCCCAGACAGCAGACCTTGTTAATGAAGTAAGAAAAAGCGATAAATTTCTATTCCTAAAAACATCTGAGCTTATTGACCGTGAGTGGAAAATTGATGGAAGAAGAATAAGACCCAAATCAGATGGAATAGGATTCTCAGGATTTCTTACATTTGCAAGAAGAATCAAGTAATATCTTTTGTAACAACTTCTCCTGGCAGTGTTCCAAGGCTTGGCCAGATCTTCCTTCCGGGATAAATCAATGTTCCAATGCCTGTGTTCACATTATCGCCAATAAATGCGCCAAGCTTTCTTCTCTTTGAGTCAACCTTTTTTCCATTAACAATAGTCATGTTGTCTTTTGCATCATGCCTATAATCTGCGCTTATTGTTCCTGCACTAATATTAGCATTTTCACCAATTACAGAATGGCCAAGATAGCAGTTGTGCTTTGCTGTAACACCTTCCATTAAAACAGAATCAACTACCTCTGCTCTTGTCCTTACCATGTCCATTATTATTGTGTCTTTTCTTATGAATGCATTTGGTCCTATCTCGCAATCATTTCCAATATATGCCGGGCCCTCAATATATGTTCCTGACTTTATTATTGTTCCTTCCCCAACAAAAACTTTTCCTTTTATTGTCACGTTTGGCTCTACCTTTCCATGTATCTGCCTTTTCCTCATCTTTTCAACCATAAAAACATTTGCTTCAAGATAATTCCATGGGTAGGTTATGGGAAGCCAGTAATCTCTTACTTTTTCACAATGAATTTTTTCTTTTTTTGCAAGCTCGTTTATTGCCGTTGGCAATTCATACTCTCTCCTTTTTGTCTTTTTTATTCTCTTTAAAATATCAAATATTTTCTCATCAAGAATGTAAAGTCCTATGTTTGCAAGGTTTGATTTTGGTTTTTCTGATTTTTCAATTATCTCTTTAACAATGCCCTTGTTGCAGTAGATTATTCCAAACCTTTCAGGGTCTTTTACCTCCTGTCCTAGAACGCAGTAATCATGTAATAAACATTTCTCAATATCTGCCCTTGAGAAAAGGTCATCACCATTCATCAAAATAAACTTATCTTTGACAAATTTTTCTGCCTGCATCAATGCATGACCTGTTCCAAGCTGCTCTTTCTGCTCAACATATATAATCTTGATTTTGTGATACCTTTTTTTAATCTTGCTCATAATCATTTCTTTTTTATAGCCAACAATTATAATTGCTTCATCAACCAACCCATTTAGCTGCTCAAGATTGTGCTCAAGAACAGTCTTATTTATTATTTTAAGCATTGGCTTTGGTCTAGTTAAAGTTAAAGGATAACACCTTTCTCCTTTTCCTGCAGCCATTATTACAGCTTTCATTTTTAACAAGCCTCCTTTCTTATTTCATCAGCAATTTCATCAGCATATTTTTTTATTTCCTTTTTATCACTACCTTCGACCATTATTCTTGCAACATTCTGTGTTCCTGAATACCTCACAATAACACGGCCATTATCCTTTAATTTTTTCTTTGCTTTATTAATCTTTTCCATCACATTTGGCATTACTTCAAAATCAATCCTTTTCTTTACATCAACATTAACATTAACCTGTGGAAACTTTTTCATGCATTTTGCAAGCTCTGACAATTTTTTCTCTGTTTCTTTCATAATTCTCAAAACCTGTAACGCTGAAATTGTTCCATCACCAGTCTTTGTATGGTCTAAAAATATGATATGGCCTGACTGCTCACCGCCAAGATTGTAATTATTTTTTCTCATTTCTTCTATTACATACCTGTCCCCAACTGAGGTTCTTGTAATTGTTATTCCTTTTTCTTTCATGGTTATTTCAAGGCCAATGTTGCTCATGATAGTTGCTGCAATTGTATTTTTATTCAATATATCTTTTTTTTGCATATAAATTCCGCACATCGCCATTATCTGGTCGCCGTCAACATCATTTGCATTCTCATCAACCATAATAACCCTGTCAGCATCCCCATCAAGTGCTATCCCAATATCTGCTTCATACTGTACAACAAATTTTTTCATCTGCTCTGGATGAAGCGCGCCGCATTCATCATTTATATTAAGACCATTTGGATTATTGTTTATTGTAATAACCTGAGCTCCAAGCTCCTCAAATATCAATGGGCTTACTTTATATGCTGCACCATTTGCGCAGTCAAGCACTATTTTCAATCCCTTTAAAGATAGATTATTAATGGAATTTTTCGCAAACTCTATATAGCGGCCTTGAGAATCATCTATTCTTTTTGCCCTTCCAAGAAGCTCTCCAATTATATGTTCTACTTTTATCTCTGAAAAAGTTAATTTTTCTATCTTTTTTTCTGTTTCATCTGAAAGCTTGAATCCATCTTTGTCAAAGAATTTTATTCCATTGTCCTCTGCAGGGTTATGAGAAGCTGAAATAACTATTCCGGCATCAGCACCAAAGGATTTTGTAAGATGGGATATTGCCGGTGTTGGCATTGGTCCAACCAACAGGACATCAACACCCATTGACAATATTCCTGATGTAAGGGCATTTTCTATCATATAACATGATACCCTTGTATCCTTTCCAATAACTATCTTATGCCTCTTTTTTCCATTCATAAAAACAGCAGCAGCAGCTTTTCCTAATTTTAAAGCTGTCTCTGCATTCATTGGGTAAATGTTTGCTTTGCCTCTTACTCCATCTGTTCCAAAAAGTTTTTTCATTTTTTCACCTATTTTACTGTTACTGACTTTGCAAGATTTCTTGGCTTGTCAGGATCACAACCCCTTTTTACAGCAAGATAATATGCAAGGATTTGTATTGGAATAATTCCTAATATTGGTTCCATGTTTTCAAGATGAGGAATTTTTATAAAATAATCATATACCTCGCTCTTTTCAGAGTTAAACCCTATTATATATCCTCCTCTTGCTTTTATTTCTAGTGCATTGTTTAATATGTCTTTCCTTGTTTCATTAGTTGAAATAACAATCACTGGAACACCTTTTTCAATTAGTGCAAGTGTTCCATGCTTTAACTCGCCACCTGCTAAACCTTCTGCATGTATATAAGAGACCTCTTTTATCTTTAATGCTCCCTCTAATGCAGTTGGAAAACCAAGGCTTCTGCCAATTAAAAATATATCTTTTTTGTCTTTTAGCATATCTGCCAGACTTTCTAATTTATTAAGGTTTTTGGATATTATCTCATTAACATAACTGGCTGTTTTTTTTATTAATCCCTTCCCTTTTTCAAACTTGCCTATTGAGGCATAAGCTAATAATGACAGTATTGCAAGCTGTGATGTATAACTCTTTGTTGATAGAACACTTACCTCCTGGCCAGCATTTACCATTATAACATCATCAGAGAGCTTTGTAAGGCTTGAGCCAGGAACATTAACTATAGAGATTATTCTTGAATGCTTTTCCTTTGCAACCATGATAGCATCCAGCACATCAGCTGTTTCTCCTGATTGTGAAACAGCAATTACTAATGTATTTTCTGTCAGGAAATGCCTGTAATTTCTGAACTCTGATGCAAGAACAACATTAATATGCTTCTTGGCTATTTTTGAAAATAAATAAGATGCTGACAGGCATGCATGATAGCTTGTTCCGCAGCCAATAAAGAAAACGCCAAATGCCTTTTCAATTTGGTTTGCAATATTCTTTATGAAATCCTGATCCTGCTCAATTGCACGCTTTATTGATTCTTCCTGTTCGCTTATTTCTTTTATTATATAGTGTTTGAATTTGCCTTTTTTTGATTCTTTAAAATTAAGGTTTACTGTTTCCGGCTCTTTTTTTATTTCTTTGTTAGTTATGAAATTAATTAATTTTATTTTGTCATTTATTATAACCATTTCATTATTGTCTAAACCTATTACCTTGTTTGTATGCTCTAAAAATGCAGGAATATCAGATGATATGAAAAATTCGTCTTTGTTAATTCCAAGAACCAGTGGGCTCATTCTTCTTGCTGCAACAATATTCTCAGAATCTTTGCTTATTGCAGCTATTGCAAAACTGCCTTCCAGCTTTTTTAATGTGTTTTTAACAGCATCTTCAAAATTATAATCTTTCATATTATATTGTATTAAGTTTGGTATAACCTCTGTATCTGTCTGGCTTATGAATTTATAGCCATTTTTTATTAAGAATTTTTTTAATTCTGCGTAATTTTCTATTATCCCATTATGGATAACAGCAATTTTCTTATTGTTTGAAAGATGGGGATGTGCATTTGCTTCTGTAACACTACCATGGGTTGCCCATCTTGTGTGGCCAATTGCAAAATGGCTTTTTGATAACTTTTCCTTGAAATCCTCTATTCTTCCGACTCTTTTTATTATTTTAATATTGGAGTCTTCCTTAAATGCAATACCCCATGAATCATAACCACGGTATTCCAGTTTCTTGAGACCATTAAACACAATCTCTGTTGCATTACCCTTTCCCTTATAAGCAAATATTCCGCACATTATTACATCCTCCTTTTTTAATAGTTAACAAGAACAATAGTAACCTTGGCTTATATAAAAACCCTACTAAAACTATTTTAATACCATTAAAAGAAGTTTTTTAATGGTTAACTTAGAATTACTTGTATCTTTTATTAATTTTTTTAACCTTGTTATTTTTATCAAGCTTTTTTCCTATTTTAAACAATTTAATATACTCTTTAGCATATGGTTTCCACCTGACAGTACCTAATTTAAATTTTTTAAGCAGTGGAAACTTATCAAGATTCCAATCAAATCCTTCTTCAAACAATTTACAAGGGAATTTGCTGCACTTAAAACAATACCTTATATTTTTGGATTTTGCACATTGGACAATCTTACAATCTTTTAATTCTGAGCAACCGGGACAATATTTTGACCTATAAGAAGGGCATAGAGAGCAACAAATTCCACAATAACTAATTAACAATTTTTTAGGTAATTGATCTGTCATAATATGAATAAAAGTAAAGTGATTTAAATATGTTTCTAACAGTCGCCAAAAATTAACTAACAATTATTAAACAAATTATTCAGTAAAATAAGGAAAGATTAATATAAAACCCTGCTTTATTATGGGGTATGAAAAAAGAGATCCGTGTCTTGGGAATTGATGATGGCCCTTTTGATAAATTCAATGATAAAGAGGTTATTGTTATTGGAACTGTTTATCGCGGAGGATCTTTTATTGACGGTGTTCTTTCAACTAAAGTAAAGGTTGATGGTGATGATTCAACAGAAAAACTTGTTAAGATGATCAATGAATGCAAGTTTAAGCCGCAACTCCAGGCGGTTATATTAGATGGAATAGCTGTTGGCGGATTTAATGTAATTGATGTTTCTTATTTAAATAAAAAAACAGGAATTCCTGTAATTGTTGTGATGAGAGACTATCCTGACTTTAAAAAGATAGAAAAAGCATTGACAAAGCTTAATCACGAAGAAAAAATAAATTTATTGAAGAAAGCAGGAAAAGTTCATCAGTTAGGAGAGATATTTGTTCAGGCCATTGGCCTAACCTTAAAACAGGCAGAAGAGATAATTGACATAACATGCACTCATTCTTTGGTGCCTGAGCCATTAAGGGTTGCTCATTTAATTGCAGGCGGTGTTGTTGATGGGGAATCAAGAGGAAGGGCATAATCATATATTTAATAAACGAAAGATTAATATAATCCAAAATAAAAATTTACTTTTCATAAACTAACAAAGGCGACCTAATGGAAATAATTTTTTTAGGAACAGGGGCAGCAGAAGGGATTCCTTCAATAGATTGCGATTGCAGGCATTGTAGGCTTGCTTTGGGAAAAAAAGGAAAATTTATCAGGAAAAGAACTTCTTTATTGTTTAAAATAAACAGCTTTAACCTTTTGGTTGATACACCACCAGATATCGGACATCAGCTAATAGAACATAACATAAGGGACTTGCATGTTATTTTATTAACGCATAACCACTTTGACCATATAGGGGGCATTAAGGAGTTTGAATACTGGAAGAAAAACATAACATTATTTGCTGAGAAAGAGGTTATGGAGAGTGTTGTAAAAGAATACTGGACAGATAAATTAGATAAAATTTTTCTTAAAGTGCCGTGTTATGCAGGATCTATACTTAACTTTGGGAGCTTTACAATAACCCCTTTTCCAGTGCTTCACTCACCGAATACTCCAACTTATGGATTCATGCTCAACTATAAAAATCAGAAGATTGCTTATTTATCTGATGCTAAAAGCCTTGGAAAATATGCATCATATTTATTGAAAGATGCTGATATAATAATTGCCAACACTCCTTTTTTTGACCAATCAGCAGAAAACCATTTGTCAACAGTAGAAGCTATTAAGCTTAAGGATGATCTGAATGCAAAAAAACTTATTCTTACGCACATAAACCATTATAACAAGCCATATGATGAATTAGTTAGTTATTGTAATCAATTCAAGGATGTTATTGTGGCCTATGACGGCATGAAGATAATTATCAATAATGACTAACTACTCCCTTAATACTTAGGTATTCCTTCAAAACTTTAGTTAGAAATTTTTCATTTGTTCCTATCTTTTTTGCTTCATCAACAAAAATTTTTATTTTATTTGGCTTGACCAATATTCCATCTATTTCTTCTGATGTAACTTTAGTATAATGATGACGAAGCGAATTACTCCCTTGATTAGGAACTAAATAAATGTGAACTTTCCCTTTTAAAAAAGGGTGTTGATTAGAGTAAGAATATTCTTTACTCTGTTCATGATGAGAAAAACTATATTCAATTCCTAATCTAAGTGAACCATACCCTAGTTTAATAAGTTCATCTTTAATAAATGTATTTCCAATTTCCTCAGGAATTTCTACTTTTGTGTTTCTTAAATAATTAATTAATGGCATTTTAATACTCCTATTTTTTATTATTTAGTAGTAACTTATATAAAAAACTTTCTTTTTTTATTAATCAAACATAATAGAACTTATTTTCCTTTTTCTGCTTGCTGTCCATCTGCGAATTAAGCTTGTTTGCCCTTGGCCGATGTGATTCAGGATCTCTTCTAAAGGTCATGTCAAGGACTTTAAGGAACTTATTCATTCCTTGTTCCATTGAAAAAGGGCCATGCACAATTCCATTAACAGCTGGAATACCATCAAAAACAATAAGCTCTTCAGAAAGATAATCAATAAACAGAATATCATGGTCAACAACAAGCATTGTCTTGCTTTCTGATTCAGCCATTTCCTTTATAACCTTTGATACTGCTAATCTCTGCTCAACATCAAGGTAGGCAGATGGCTCATCTAATAAGTATAAGTCAGCTTCTTTTGAAAGGCATGCAGCAATAGAAACCCTTTGCAGTTCGCCGCCTGACAATTGGTTAATCTTTTTCAAGAGCAAAGGTTTTATTTCCAAAGGTCTTATTATCTGTGTGCTGTAATTTGCAATAGCATCTTTTAAGATAGTTGCAACAATCTCATCTGATTCTGTGTTAATATACTGCGGCTTGTAAGAAACTTTTACTTTTTCTTTAATAGTTCCTTTGTCAATCTTTAGGACTCCTGCAAGCATCTTAACAAATGATGTTTTTCCAATGGCATTTTCACCAAGAATTCCGACTACTGTTTTTTTGTAGATATCACCTTGTTTTGCATCAAGCTTGAAATTACCAAGCTTTTTTTCTATTTCTGTCCATCCTGTAAGGATGTTTTGTTTTTTCATTTTTGCAGGGGGCTTTTCAATAAACTTTATTACATGATCCCTGAATCTTATATTTTCTTCTTTCAGGTATCCGGAAAGATAAACATTTATTCCTGCTTTTGCTGATTTTGGCTGTGAAACAACACCATAGCATCCTTCTTTACCATACATTAAATGAATAAGGTCGGCCATGTAATCAAGAATTATTAAGTCATGCTCTACAACAAGAACAGCTGTTTCCTCATCTGCCAGTTCTCTTATAAATTTGCTTACTATAATTCTCTGCTTTATATCTAAGTATGATGTTGGCTCATCAAAAACATAGAGATTTGCTTTTTTCAGTACAGCTGCTGCAATAGCAACTCTTTGCAGTTCTCCGCCAGATATGTCTTTTATATTATGGTCCAGTATTTTTTCTATTCCAAGTTTTTCTGTAATTTCTTTAATCTTGTTTTTCTGGTCAACTTTTTTTAATAATTCAGCTACTTTTCCATTGAATTTTTTTGGAATAATGTCAACTTCCTGCGGCTTGTAAGAGATTGTTATTTTCTTGTCCCTTACTTTTTCAAAGAATGTCTGGGCTTCTGTTCCTTTGAAGAACTCAATTAAATTATTAATATCAAACTTTTTTCTTGATAAATCACCCATGTTTGGCTTTAAAACACCAGCAATTATCTTTATTGCAGTTGATTTTCCGATTCCGTTCTGTCCAAGAATTCCGACAACCTTTCCGAATATTGGTATTGGCAGGTTGTAAAGATGAAACCCGTTTTTGCCGTATATATGAATTGGGTCTTTTTTCAGCTCTTCTGGAAGGTTTATGATATGAATTGCTTCAAAAGGGCATCTGTTTGAGCATATTCCGCAGCCAGTGCATAGAGATTCATCTATTTCAGGCTTGTTGTCCTCACCCATTATAATGCATTCCTCACCTGTCCTGTTCCTCGGGCATAGCTTTATGCAGAGGTTCTGGCACTTGGCCGGATTGCAGTGCTCTTTCCTTA
>Ga0307992_1000420_pt1 | contig 27290 bp, 21 predicted proteins | sample EllFjometagen133_FD_203162 | JGI IMG/M metagenome (GOLD analysis project Ga0307992, IMG submission 203162) | Marine microbial communities from Ellis Fjord, Antarctic Ocean - #133 | ecosystem: Environmental > Aquatic > Marine > Unclassified | place: Southern Ocean | collected 2014-10-08
TTCATTTTTGGAGCAAAATAGGGCTTAAAAATACCCATCGCCATTCCGTTGGACATGGTAGGGGAGCAGGTGACACTGGGTTGCTTATCGGGATGTTCTTTGTAGTAGATAAAAAGAATCTGTTGAGACGGTGAGTTTGAGATAAGATGACGCGACGTTGCTTCAAAGCTTACATCAGATTCAAGGGCGATTTTTTCAATCATTTCAAAATCTACAATGGGCTGAATTTCATAGAGCTTATTTATATAAGAGCCTTTGAATAGTAATTCTCCGGCAAATTGATTCGCTTCTATTTCGAATGAATTGTCTCTGGAGTTCCAGATATCATCGGTACAGAGTTTTTTACAATTTGAAAAATGTTGGATATGATCGGGAAGAACATAATGTCCTATTTCGTGAGCAAAAGTAAATCGCATTCTTGGCTCAACTTTTTCATTGCGGACATATATTATTTTTTTACTATAGTCAAGGATTCCCCTGATGTTCTGATCATCTTCGTCCAAAGATTCTCTATCGAAATAAGTCAATTTTAGATTTAATATTTTAGCGATTTTACCAATGTCGAGCGGTTTATCAGGAGCTTGTTTACATAGCTCGATAATAGAATCTACATATGTCCGGATATCTACTAAATCGTACATTATTTAATCTTTTTAATTATTTCGTTTAAATCTTTCTCTTTTTCTTTACAGACATTGCCCTCTGTATTAGTTGCAAATGCAAGTGGGGCGGAATAATTTTTATCCATTAAGGTATGAATCCAATGTTTAATACTTTTAGCTGAAAGGTTTTTATTTTCCCACTGGGCAAATATTTCTCTCATAAGCTTATCTTTATTCTCAGGTTGAATATATGAACCTTTTTCCCAGCGTTTAATACTGTTTGCCGATACATTAATCGCATCAGCAAGTTCTTGCTGGGTTTTTCCACAGCTTTCTCGTTGTTGTTTTATATCTACAGGAAAGATCAAATTATTATTGTAATAATATGCATCTTGGAGTTTATTCATCATTGCTGGGCCAAAGAGCTTTTCTCCGCAATTGGGACATTCTTCCCATGTCCCATCGTGAATGAGATATTTCCCCTCTAAATAATCCCCCTTCTTTGTCTCGAGGGTGCCCTCGAAGCAAGTTGGACATTTCATGATCTCTCCTTTATCTTTTCATCTTTTATTTTGATTCATGAGCCGAGATGATTATTAGAATTATTTTCTCCGTCTCACTATCAATTTGCACTTTTATATACGCTTCAACATGGGTTGGTGTTTTATTAACAAACCACCAATGATCTCTACCGTGAAATTTCTCAAGTTCTGTTTGACCATAAATTAATTCAATACCTTCTTCTAAAGAATTGATAATAAATAAAACACAATCTTCTTCAGACATTTTTAATTCATTAAACAGATCATTTCTTGCTCTGCTTGTGAAGATCCTATATTCGGGTCCTTTCTTTAGTAGTTGCAATATTAATTCGCGGTTAAAATCTGTTCCCATTATAAGCTTTTTGCCAAATATCGCAAATAAATGTCGTCAACGCAAGAAAAAAGTATCATATGATACCTGAATAGCAAGAAATGTGACCCCAATCACAAAAAATCTCTTATCTCTTTTCTTTTCTTCTAAACCTTCTTACCCACTAACCTTCTAACCCTCTTACCTTCTCATCTCTTCCATTGTCAATTGCCTGCCCTGCGCCGTGCCATGACGTAGGCCTACTACGCCAAAGTAGCTTCGGCTACAAAGGCTATACTTCAGCGAAGACTGGAAGCCCCTCGAAGCTTTTGCGTAGTGGGAGCGTAAAAGGGTCCTTTCTCAATTGACCAAGGAAGAAAACAATATTTTAAGGTCGCAATTTGCGACCATAAAAAACCAAGATATACGCCCGGATATTTAAAGTATGATATTTACTATTCGTAAAAAACAGGTAATGGTCGATAGAGATATTGCAAATTTATATCAGCTTGAAACAAAAGTCCTTAACCAACCTGTGAGGAATATTGAGAGATTTTCCAAAGACTTTAGATTCCAATTAAATGATAAGGAAAAGAATGAACTAGTCACAAATTGTGACCGGTTAAATGCGATAATGAGAATATTTTCTTTTATACTTTTTTCTTTTCTTCTCCAGCCTACGCACAAGGCTACGGCCGGCAGGCGACTCATCGACATATCGACTCATCAACCATCAACCATCAACATATTGACTCTCATCTCTTATCTCTTATATCTTTCTCCCCATCCATCCATCCATAGTTCATCTTTCTTCTCTTAATTGTCCTTTGTCCTTTCTCAATTGTCAATTGGTTTTGTGACACAGCTCACAGAATTAACAAATCATTCCTTGTGAATATTATTACTTATCTATAAATTTTTATCTTATTGAAGGATTAAGCAATGTCTCAGAACTAGTTAATAAGGAATTTTAAAGTAAATATTTCTATTAATCCAAATAATCCCAGTGAAAGTTTATTTAAAGAAGGGTAAATACATATGAAAATCTCGACCATTCTTGATCACATTGACAGTGGGCACATGGCATTACCAGAGTTTCAGCGCGGGTATGTATGGAACAGAGACCAAGTAAGAAGTCTTTTTCATTCGATGTATCTGAGACACCCCATTGGAAGTTTATTGGTTTGGGCGACAAAATCTGATACTGCCGTACACAGGGGAAATGCGGAATTGGCACCGGGTATTGTTAAATTATTATTGGATGGCCAACAACGAATGACATCTATTTACGGAGTAATCCGCGGTAAGGTTCCGAAGTTCTTTGATGGAAATGACAATTCGTTTACGGGGCTTAGATTTCATTTGAATAAAGAGGTCTTTGAATTTTATCAACCAATGAAAATGAAAGATGATATTCTTTGGATTGATGTAACAGAACTTATGAAAAAAGGTCAATTGGGACATGAGGAATTGACCAATCGTTTGGCTCAGAACCCAGATATTGGATTGAAAGCAGTTCAATATTCGGGACGTATTTCTAGGCTACTGGGAATATTGGATATTGAACTTCACACCGAAGAAGTAACTGGAAAGGATAAAACACTTGACGTGGTTGTTGATATCTTTAATCTTGTCAACAGCGGTGGAACTAAACTCTCAAAAGGTGATCTTGCTTTAGCTAAGATTTGTGTTGATTGGCCCGAAGCTCGTGATACCATGAAATTAAAATTAGAAGAATGGAAAAATGACAATTATGATTTTACCTTAGACTGGCTACTTAGGTCAATCAATACGATATTGACAGGAGAGGCAAAATTCATCTTTTTGCACAATAAAAATGCAGAGGAAATACAGGAAGGTCTAAAAAAGGCATCTAAATATATAGCAACATGTCTGAATATGATTAGTGGCAGGCTAGGGCTTGACCATAATCAGGTATTCTTCGGTCGTTTTGCTGTACCGGTTATGGTACGTTATCTTGATAAACACAGGGGAAGATTGAACGATAAACAAAGGGACAAACTGTTGTTTTGGTATGTCCAGTCCGGTATGTGGGGGCGTTTTTCTGGTTCTGTAGAGTCTTTTATTGATAAAGACCTTGAGGCACTGGAAGAAAAGGACGGAAAACTTGAACCCTTGCTTGAGCAACTTCGCCTGTGGCATGGTGGTGGACTTAGAGTTGAGCCAGGGCATTTTACCGGTTGGAGTCTTGGTGCACGCTTTTATCCCGTTTTATATATGATTACCAGAATGGGAAACGCCCTTGACTGGGGAACTGGCCTTCCCTTGAAGGCTAACCTGCTGGGGCGGATGAACAAATTGGAAGTCCATCATATTTTTCCGAAAGCTCAACTTTATAAACGAAACCTTTCACGTTCAGAAGTCAATGCATTGGGTAATTTTTGTTTTCTAACAAAAGATACTAATCTTGAGATTAGTGACAAACTTCCCGAGAAATATTTTCTTGAGATAGAGAAGAAACATCCCGGGGCTCTATCTTCGCAATGGATACCCATGGATCCGGAACTATGGAAAATAGAAAATTATCTAAAATTTCTTGAAGCTCGTAAGGAATTATTGGCAGATGCAGTCAATGCGTTTATGCTTGATCTTCTACATGGTGATAACCAATGGCTTGAAGGACGCGCGAAGGCTTTCTTAATCAAACCTGCAGTGGGTGGAGGTATTAGCAGTAAAGAAGAGGAAGAGGAACTTCTTGTTCTCAACCAATGGGTAAAGGAACATCACTTGCCTCAGGGTATTATGAGTTATGATTTCTCCGACCCTGCAACAGGAGAGCAGATAGCAATCTTTGATCTTGCCTGGCCAAATGGTCTTCAGGAAGGACTCAGTCAGCCTGTGGCTGTGCTTCTGAATGAAGGAAAGGATGTTCTTAATGTTGCCAGTCAAGCGGGATACAAGTTCTTTACAACGACGGATTCGTTTAAAAACTATGTGAGTTCAGAAATCATCAGTAATGGTGGTTGATAAAATTTTATAAATTGGAAAGGTAACTTTTTCATGCCCGAAGACCAAAAAAAACAACTTGAACAACAGCTCTGGAATATCGCCAATACCCTGAGGGGTAAGATGGGCGCGGATGAATTTCGCGACTATATTCTGGGTTTTATTTTTTATAAATATCTGTCCGAAAAAATGGACATGTATGCGAACAAAATATTAAAGACCGATGGTCTCAATTATAAAGATATTAATGAGAATACCGATACCGGTAAGCAATATATCTATGCCATTAGTGAAGAGGCTTTGGATAAGCTGGGTTATTTTTTAAAACCTTCTGAATTATTCTCGGAGATTGCAAAGCGTGGTAATAACGATTCAGATGAGTCTGTCTCGAATTTTATTATTGAGGATATCCAAAAGATTCTGATCAATATTCAAAATTCGACCATGGGAACGGCGAGCGAAGAGGACTTTGATAATCTTTTCGAGGATATGGATCTCAATAGCACCAAGTTGGGTAGAACGCCCGAGGCGCGTAATGGCATTATTGCGAAGGTACTGTCTCATTTAGATAAAATTGATTTTAAACTGGAGCACAGTGAGCTGGATGTCCTGGGCGATGCCTATGAATATCTTATTGCTCAATTTGCCAGTGGTGCAGGCAAGAAGGCAGGAGAGTTCTATACGCCTCAGCAGGTGAGTATGATTTTGGCAAAATTGGTGACGACCGGGAAGACAAAACTTAAATCAGTCTACGATCCTACCTGTGGATCTGGATCCTTGCTTTTGCGTGTGGCGAAGGAAGTCGACGAGGTGAGTAATTTCTACGGACAGGAACTCAATCGCACAACTTACAACTTGGCCCGAATGAATATGATTTTGCACGATGTGCATTACCGCAAGTTCGATATTAAACAGGAAGATACCTTAGAGCACCCGCAACATCTCGAACAACAATTTGAAGCCATTGTAGCAAATCCTCCCTTCTCTGCCCAGTGGAGTGCAAATCAATTGTTTATGTCGGACGATCGTTTTTCTCAATACGGTAAATTGGCGCCTAAGGGCAAAGCGGACTTTGCCTTTGTTCAACACATGATCTATCATTTGGCCGAAAATGGCAGCATGGCCATTGTACTACCGCATGGTGTATTGTTTAGAGGTGCTGCCGAAGGACATATTCGCAGATACTTAATTGAAGAAAAGAATTACCTAGATGCCGTGATTGGCCTGCCGGCAAATATATTTTATGGAACCAGTATTCCCACTTGCATTTTAGTCTTTAAAAAATGTCGTGAAAATCCGGAGGATATTGTCTTTATAGATGCCAGCCGGGAATTTGAAAAAGTCAAAACGCAGAATGTTTTGCGACAGGAAAATATTGATAAGATTATCGACACTTATCGTAATCGTAAGGGTATAGAAAAATACTCTTATATTGCGCCTTTAAGCGAAATAGCAGAAAACGATTACAACCTCAATATCCCACGCTATGTAGAAACCTTTGAAGCAGAAGCAGACATTGATATTTCTGCCGTAGCCAAAGAATTAAAAGATCTTGATAGCAGCATGAAAGACACGGACAAAAAAATTGCCGACTATTGCAAAGAACTCAATATTGAAAGTCCATTTTAATGATAATATGTCATCCCGAGCGTAGTCGAGGGATCTCAAACTCCTGATAAATAGAAACACTAAATTTGAAGCATGTTAAGAAAAAGAAATTAAAAATGGCTAATGATAAAATACAAATGGATATATATAGATGAACCAGGTAATGAATAGTCCACAATTGCGGTTTTCTGAGTATCAGGGAAAATGGGAATCGAGAAAACTTGAGAAATACATACTTGAGCATAAAGGCGGGGCACCATTAAAACCAAGCGATTTTGTACGATTTTCTAAATGTGAAGTAATACCCAAAAAAGCCATTACAGGAGGTGGAAAGCTTTTATTAGATTTAGAGAAAGCAACTTATTGTTCAGAGGAATTCTTTAAGAATTACAAAAACTCTATTGTTGATAATTCATTTCTAATAACAACGCTAAGAGATTTAGTACCTTCAGGTCCTAATATTGGGTTTATTGTTAAAAATGAAAGTAAAAGTAAGTATATGCTTGCGCAGGGCGTATACGGATTAAAAATTAACACCAAAGAACTTATTGAAGATTTTTTAATTCAGTTATCCAATACAAGTAAGTATAGAAAAGTAATGCAAACCTTAAAAGTTGGAAGTACTCAAGTACATATTAGAAATAGTATATTTTTTGGAATTGATGTGGTTTCCCCATCTCTTCCCGAACAACAAAAAATCGCGGACTTCTTCTCAGCGGTCGACGAGAAACTCCAAGCTCTTAAAAAGAAAAAAGAGCTGCTGGAGCAATACAAAAAAGGCCTGATGGAAAAGATCTTTTCCCGGGAGATTCGCTTCAAAGATGAAAACGGAAATAATTTTCCAGACTGGGAAGAGAAGAAGTTGGGCGAGATATCTGAAAAAGTAATGTACGGAATAAATGCAGCCGCAAAATCTTTTGATGGAAAAAACAAATACTTAAGAATTACTGACATAGATGAAAACACAAGGAAATTTGTTCCTAATCCTCTTTCATCTCCGAATGGGAAATTATTTGATAAGTTTAAATTAAGAGAAAGAGATTTGATTTTTACAAGAACCGGAGCAAGCGTGGGGAAAAGTTATTTATATAATATTGATGATGGAGATTTATATTTTGCCGGTTTTTTAATAAAATTTTCTATCATAAACTCAAACCCCTATTTTATTTATATTCAAACTTTAAGTGAAAAATATGATAAATGGGTAAAAATTATGTCTATGAGATCTGGCCAACCAGGAATTAACGCCGAAGAGTATAAAACGTTTCCCGTATATTCTCCTTCAATATCTGAACAAAATTGTATAGCGAAGTTCATATCAACCATAAATGATAAAGAATGTTTTATTGAAACACAAATTTATCAAACTGAACAATGGAAAAAGGGACTCTTGCAAAAGATGTTCGTGTAAGAAACGATGAAATATTAACGATAAACTATAAATGATGAACGATGAACGAAATATTTAAATTATCTGAAACCGATGTAAAATTAATAGCTGAAGCCTGCTTTAAGCTTTTACAGAAAGAACCAAAAATCAAATATGCTTTGGGTCGTGAGTGGCTAAAACAATTTCCAAATAAGGCAGGTATATATGCTATTTATGATTTAGATGAATTGGTGTATATTGGAGAAACAGCAAAGATAAATAAAAGAATGGGTGATTTAAGACGAACAGCAAATCATACATTTAGAAAAAAATTAGCTAAAAAGAAATTTCCTCAGGCTGAAATTATTAAGGGAAAATATAAATTTAAAATTAGTATTGAAGAAAAATTAAACAAATATTGCATAGAGAATATTTCAATATCATCATTAGTATTACCCTTTGGTAGATTAGAGGTTGAAACTAATCTGATTGAAGAATACACAAAAACAAAATTAAATAGTCCCAGTAAAAGAAGTCAATAATATGTCACGTCAATCTGAACAAATATTAGAAGATCAACTGGTAGCGCAGCTAAATGAGCTGGGTTATGGGCTTGTGCAAATATCCAATGAAGCTGAGCTGATTGCGAATTTAAAGCGACAGTTGGAGAAGCACAATAAGCTGACTTTCTCCGATAAAGAATTTGATAAAGTACTCAATATCCTTAGCAAGGGCTCGGTGTTTGAAAAGTCGAAGACACTGCGTGAAATGCAACATATTATCAGGGACAATGGCAAGGATCTATATTTTGAATTCATGGAAACCGATCATTGGTGCCAAAATGAGTTCCAGGTCACGCACCAAGTAACGATAGAGGGTCAGTATAAAAACCGGTATGATGTAACGCTTTTGATCAATGGTTTACCTCTGGTACAAATTGAGCTTAAGCGCCGGGGATTAGAGCTTAAAGAAGCCTTTAATCAGGTTAATCGCTATCAGCGTCATTCTTTTGGCGCCAACGCAGCGCTGTTTCAGTACATTCAAATCTTTGTCATCAGCAATGGCGTCAACACCAAATATTATGCCAATAATCGCTATCAGTCTTTTAAACAGACTTTCTATTGGACCGATGTTAACAATAAGCGCCTAACCAATATTCTCAATGGCTTTACCTCCGAGTTCCTTGAACCTTGCCATATTTCTAAAATGATTTGCAAGTATGTGGTTTTGAACGAAACCAGTAAAAAGCTCATGGTTCTGCGTCCTTACCAATATTATGCGGTAGAAGCCCTGGTCGATCGGGTCATGCATTCTCACAAGAATGGCTATATTTGGCATACAACGGGTTCGGGCAAAACCTTAACTTCCTTTAAAGCCTCTCAGATTTTGACCAAGCTTCCCAAGGTCAAAAAAGTGGTATTTGTCGTTGATCGCAAGGATCTTGATTATCAAACCATCAAAGAATTCAACAGCTTTAGCAAGGGCTGTGTCGATGGTACCGATAATACGCGGATTTTGGTCAAACAATTTTCAGATGATACCAAATTGATTGTGACAACCATTCAAAAGCTCAACACAGCGATCAGCAAGCAACGTCATTTTGCCAAAATGGAAAAAATGCAAGACGAACGCATTGTCTTTATCTTTGATGAATGTCACCGTTCTCAGTTTGGCGAAACACACAAACGCATTAAAAAATTCTTCAATAATATTCAAATGTTTGGTTTTACCGGCACACCTATCTTTGCCGAGAATGCCGTCAAGAACGAAACCGGCAAACGCACCACCAAAGAGCTATTTGAAGATTGCCTGCACAAATATGTTATCACCGATGCTATTCGTGATGAAAATGTGTTAAAATTCTCTGTGGAATACGTCGGCCGATACAAGAAAAAAGAATCTGCCACCGAAATTGATATCGAAGTGGAAGCCATTGATACCAAAGAACTCATGGAATCCGAAGAGCGATTGGAAAAGATCAGTGATTACATTATTGCCAACCATAAACGCAAAACACACAATGGCGAATTTACCGGCATGTTTTGTGTGAGCAGTATTAAAACCCTGATCAAATATTACGATATTTTGCAAAGGAAAAAAGAAGCCGGTGAACACAATTTAAAGATCGCTACTATTTTTTCATATGTTGCCAATGAAGATGACGCCGATGCCAACGGATTTTTGCCTGAAGAATTATCGGTTGTTAGCGATGCTAAAGTTCTATACGGCTTGCATAAACACAGTCGCGAAAAATTAGATGAATTTATTGGGCATTATAACACGATGTTTGGCAGCAATTTTTCCACCAAGGAAAGTCAGTCCTTTTACAATTACTACAAAGATATTTCAAAGAAAGTCAAAGAGCGCAAGATCGACATTCTATTGGTCGTCAACATGTACTTAACCGGCTTTGACTGTCCGACCTTGAATACCATGTATGTTGACAAGAACCTCAGATATCACGGCCTTATACAGGCTTATTCGCGTACCAATCGTATTCTCAATGAGCAGAAATCCCAGGGCAATATCGTTGTCTTTCGCAATCTTAAGAAAAATACCGACGAAGCCATTACGCTTTTTAGCAATAAAGAAGCCATTGAAGAAATCATCATGCAGCCTTATGAGGAATATGTGAAGGTTTTCAACGATGCCTTTATCGAGCTGATGAAAATTACGCCTACGGTTAATAGTGTCAATGCCCTGCTCAGCGAAGAAGATGAATTAATGTTCATCAAAGCCTTCCGTGAACTCATGCGCTTAAATAATGTGATCATTACCTTTGCCGATTTCAAATGGGAAGACTTGGCTATGAACGAACAGCTCTATAATGACTTCAAGAGCAAATATTTAGATCTATGGCAAAAAGTTAAAGTCGATAATCAAGTAGAGAAAGTTTCCATACTAGAGGATGTCGATTTTGAAATAGAATTATTACATCGCGACGAAATAAACGTCGCCTACATTTTAAGGCTATTGGCCAACTTAAAAGACGCCAAAAGTGCAGAACAAGAAAATATACGCAAAAGCATTCTTGACCTACTTTCCGGCGAAGCACACTTACGCAGTAAACGCGAACTCATTGAGCGCTTTATATTAGAGAATCTTCCGGTCATCGAAGACTCAGACAATATTCCCGAAGAATTTGAAAAATACTGGAATGCCGAACAGGAAAAAGCCTTTGACAAGATGGTAAAAGAAGAAAATCTCATACCCGAAAAAACGACCAAGCTCATCGAGAACTACCTCTTCGCCGAACGCAAACCCATTCGCGACGAAGCCCTGGCATTAATTGACGGAGCCCAACCCTCTGTTCTCGTCCGCAAATCACTCGGTGATCGCATTATTAAGCGAATTGTAGAGTTTGTAGAGACTTTTGTTAATGGGAGAGTGGGGTAGAGAGAGTCAATTGAGAATTGAGAATGGACGATGGATAGTTGAGGGTTAAGAAGTAATTGTTATTGGGAAAATGAAAGATTATTTCATATGAGAGTGTTGCATATAACAATAATATTTATTAAAATTCATAGATAAAAAATACATTAAAAATAATGGTCTGACCCCCAAAATGATTATCGTCATTTGAATGGTTGTTGAAATATAAATAAGAGGTCTAGGATGAAACGAAAACAATTATTTATAAGCAGCGTGCAAAGTGAATTTGCAAAAGAGCGTAAAGCTTTGTGTGATTACATTCAAGGAGATCCCTTGTTTGGAAAGTTTTTTGAACCATTTATATTTGAGAATTTACCCGCTCAAGATCAAAAGGCTGATAAAGCATATTTAAAAGAAGTTGAGAAAAGTGATATTTATATCGGGATTTTTGGTAAGGAATATGGTTCCCAAGATAAAAATGGTTTATCTCCCACACTAAAAGAATATGAACACGCAGGCAAATACAATAAAACAAGATTGATTTTTGTTTCAAGGCATAAGGTAAAACAACGGCATATCAAACAAGCCGATTTCATTAAAGAGATCGAAACTCAAGTCATTCGTAAAAGTTTTCAGGATATTAATGAACTTAAAACCTCAGTTTACGCTTCACTTGTTCATTATTTGGAAGAGAAGGAAATTATAAGATTCTCACCCTTTGATGCATCTGTAGAACAGGAAGCATCATTAAATGATCTTGATCGAAACAAGATTAACGATTTTATTCGGGTTGCTCGTAGTGAAAGAGGTTTCCCCTTAACAGAAAGAGCAAAAACGGAAGATATCCTGACACATTTAGATCTATTAAAAAATGATCGGCCTAAAAATTCAGCCTTATTGTTATTTGCTAAGCAACCCCAATCTTTTTTTACAACATCCATGATAAAATGTGCAAGTTTTCCGGGTGTCATTGTAGAAAAACCGATTTTATCAATGAAAGTCTTTAAGGGAGATGTATTTAAATTGGCCGATCAGGCTGTTGAGTTTGTTTTATCGAAACTCGATTATACCGTTGGGACTCGGCAAGACGAGCTTTCGGTTCCCGGTAAATACGAAATTTCAAAGAAGATTATTTCCGAAGCAGTCATTAATGCGGTGGTACACCGTGACTACACCAGCAATGCTAGCGTTCAAGTCATGGTCTTTAAAGATAGAGTTGAAATATTGAATCCGGGAACTTTACCTATGGGATGGACAACGGCTATGTTAAAAAGAACCCACACATCGGTACCAGCCAATCCTTTGCTAGCGCATGCCATGTATTTGAAAAATTATATTGAACATATCGGTACAGGTACCTTGGATATATATCGTTTAGCAAAAGAGGAAAAACTCCCTGAACCTAAATTCATACAAGAAAATGTGTTTAGAACAATCATATTCAGAAAAATCGACCAAGTAATCGACCAAGTAAGCGACCAAGTAAGCGACCAAGTAAGCGACCAAGTAAGCGACCAAGTAAGCGACCAAGTAAGCGACCAAGTAAGCGACCAAGTAAGCGACCAAGTAATGAGATTATTAAAGATCATGTTACCAGGAGAAAATAAAAGAAATGATCTTATGGATAAGTTAGGATTGACGCATCGAGCTACATTTAGAAATAATTATATCAATCGGGCAATTAAATGCAAATTAATTGAAATGACTCAGCCTGAATCACCCAAGAGTCCAACGCAAGCTTATAAGATTACAAAGAAAGGGAAACGAATTATTAAACAACAATAAATAATGTGGGGGGACACCATGAATTATTTAGGAAATAGGGCAATCCTTAATTTGCCCAAAACGGGTTTTTGTCATCACAGCGTTGCTTGTCTGCTTCGATATTAAAATGCTGTCCGAACTCATGCCCATTGTCATCAATATCATGAAAACCTCCGGAAAAGATCACAATTGAGATGACATATCTTATCCTGTAATACAAAGCTAGTGAGTAGATTAAATAATCATGCAAACCCCTTACCTCGACATCGATGGCGTCCTTTTGACTTCTTGGTACACTCAGCCTGCTCCTGGTGCAGTGGAATTGATCGATTATGTGACAAAACATTTTGATTGTTATTGGTTAACGAGCTACTGCAAGGGAGATAAGCGTCCCACTCTGGATATTCTTTCTGCATATTTTGATAAAGAAACAATGAATAAATTTGAGTCCGTAAAAGCAACGAATTGGAGAACTCTGAAAACCGATGCCATTGATCTTCATTCGGATTTTTATTGGCTGGACGATCATCCTATGAGTGCAGAAATTCAACTTCTTAAGGAACATCATTGTTTAGACAGGCTTATTCTTGTTGATCTGAACAATGAGAATGAATTGGAAAGAGTTAAAACCGTTTTAGAGAAAGATCTCTAAAATAAATTGATCTTTTTTAGTTTTTACCAATATTAAGAACACTTCATTCGAAAGATTGAGTTTTGTCTGAATAGTTAATTAAACTATTTCGCTATTTTATCTCTAAACTGAAAATATGATTCTTTCCCGAAACGAACGAGTCCATTGTTTTCTGCTATTGGCCAATAACCAATTTTTGGTGTACCGGGTATGGAATATCTATACGCATCGGCAATGAATGATTCTTCTACTATTACAATTTGATAATTTTTATTTGGATCAAAATTGATTACCCATGAAACTGGAGTTTTCAATACTCTTTCACCTCTTGTTCCGCTTAGTAATTTTGATGCAATAGTTGCCCCATTTTCCTTAAGTGATACTGTAATATTCAAAGGGTTTCCAAAAGTTGATAAGTTAAAATCTTTGGCACCTATTTGAACTTTGTATAATTCAACGACATGAGTTGCGGCTTTATTAGGATACATAGGATTAATTAGATGCTCTAACTTAGCATCTTTACATCCGAACAAAAATAATACGATTAAAAATAGACTTGCTTTTTTCATTGCCTTTTCCTCCATGCAAATAAACTAAATAGTAGTTATAATTTAATATGGGTAATATAAGGAGAAAATTTATAAGAAAGTGTATAAATATTATTCTTTAATGTCCCGATCGGGAAATGCAGGAAGAAAGATTTGTGGTTTTTAGTTCAGTCTAATATGTGACATCAATCACTAAATGTAAACAATCCCAACATAGTACTTGTAAAATAATACGACATGTATTAAGTTTGGATGTTTATTAAAAGAAAAAGGAGAAAAAATGAGTTCGTTCATGAAGATGCTTCGTGAAGAAGAGGGCGCAACTCAAGCACATATAGCAAAAGTCATTGGAGTTTCGAGACCAACATATGTCGCAATTGAAAACGGGACACAGCTTTTAAATGTATCCCAGGCACAAAAATTGGCAAAATTCTACGGAATGAATGTCGAAGATGTTATTGAAGAAAGACTTAATCCTAAACCAAGCGTGGTATTGGAAAAAGATGGAAGCAGTAAACAAAAGAGTGAGCACCCTGAAATTCGAATTTCTGTTCCTCAGGAAAATGTGGAAAGGTTCAAAGAGGTCTTGCTGTATATCCTTGAGGAGATCGGCGCCCGTCCTAATGTGGGCAAGGCGGTGCTGTGCAAGCTGCTTTACTTCATCGATTTTGATTACTACGAGAAATATGAGGAGCAGTTAATGGGAGCCACCTATATTAAAAATCATTTTGGTCCCACACTTCCGGCATTTCCCGATATTGTTAAGGAAATGGAAGAGCAGGGTGATTTGATGTCCGTAAAGGCAAAACGCTATCAATATGAACAGCAGAAATTCCTGCCCTTAAGAAAAGCAGAATTAAAAAACCTTTCGGCACGTGAAAAAGAGCTCATAGATAATAATATTCAACGTTTTAAAGATTTTAACGCAAAACAAATGGAAGAATACTCACACAAAGATGTCCCTTGGATCACGGCCGAAGATGGACATGTCATTGATTATGAATCCGTATTCTACCGCACACCTGAATTTTCCCAGCGACATTATGAAGATGAAGGGGTTCCCAAGGCAAAAGGCAAAAAGCAAAAAACAACAAAGTCTGTCATCTTGAGCGAAGTTTATCCGCCACTTGGTGGATGAACGCAGTCGAAAGATCTCAAATTACACAGATATATAAAATGCCTGTTATCCTACTTTGCTAAACCCCACTATTAGAAATACTTTTACCAAAATATTTTTATTATTAGATTTTCGTGAGAAGATTATGAATTATTTCATAATCTTCAGTAATTTGAGATCTCTCCGCTTCGCCACCAGTAGGTGCCTTCGGTCGAGATGACAAGCTTGCTTTACATTCATCGTTCATCGTTCATCGTTTATCGTTTATCTTGCCCAGCGCCCAGTGCACAAGAACTGCTCTCGGGTCATTTTTTTATTATGACAGAAAAAATAGGTAAATCTTTAATAACCACGGCAATGATACAAGAATACCCAATAATAACCTAGGCAATGATACAATATAATGCTATAATAACCTAGGCAATGATACAGATAGGTGAAAAATGAATGTATTTAGAAGACATATTGGTTCCAATTTAGAAAACTGGAAAAATCGGGAAAATCGTAAACCATTGATATTGCGTGGTGCACGTCAGGTTGGGAAAACCACTTTGGTTGAACAATTTGCCCAAACGTTTACATTTAAGATCTTATTGAATCTGGAGCTTGAAGATGATCGTCATATTTTTGAAGATTATAAAGATGTTCATACTCTGACAGAGTCCTTATGTCTTAGAAATAATCTATCAATGGATAATCTTGATAAAACCTTGTTATTCATTGATGAGATTCAGGAATCTCCGAATGCAATAAATATGTTAAGATATTTTTACGAGGAGTTACCGAATCTATATGTCATTGCTGCCGGTTCATTATTAGAATTTGCCTTAAAAGATATTAAACAATTCCCGGTTGGAAGAGTCGAGTTCCTTTATCTTCATCCATTAAACTTTACGGAATATCTCGAAGCGAAAGGGATAAGCGAACTGCTCAAAAAGTTTTCAGAGATACCGATTTCCGAATCAGCTCACAAACTATTGCTTGATGAATTCAACCGTTATGTGATCATTGGCGGTATGCCTGAAGTGGTCGGTCAATATCTTCATGACGGAAATTTAACAAATCTACCGGGTGTTTATGAAAGTATTTGGTCAACATACAAGTATGATGTTGAAAAATACGCATCTGGTACAGTTCAGAAAAACGTAATAAAGCATATCATGGACACTAGTCCTCTGTCACTTGATCAAAGAATTAAATTTAATAACTTTGGCAAGTCAAATTATAAGTCTCGCGAAGTAGGGGAAGCAATGCGTGTTCTGGATACGGCCAGAGTTATTCGATTAATATATCCAACTACGTCTATTAAGCTACCAATTATACCAGATATTCGCAAATCACCTAGATTGCAATTTCTTGATACGGGTATAGTAAACTATACACTTGGAATTCAAGCCGATATGCTAAAACTTTCTGATCTTTCCAATCAATATCGGGGCTCAATTATTCCACATATGATTGCACAAGAATTGATATCACTGAATTCGATAAAAGACGAAAAACCACATTTCTGGGTAAGAGAAAGTCATAAAACAAGTTCTGAGGTTGACCTCTTGATAAAACACGGGAAATACCTTATCCCCTTAGAAATTAAATCAGGAAAAGCAGGTAGACTGAGATCCCTTCACCAATTTATCGATGCTTGCGATCATCCCTATGCCATTAGGTTGTATGCAGGTAAATTTTCTATAGATGAACATCAAACACCTGCCGGTACACCCTATTACTTAATGAATTTGCCTTATTATTGTACTACACAACTGTTTGATTACATAAAATATTTTATTGAAACAACATCATGAAAAAGATCTACATAGACATCGACGGTGTACTCCTAACATCAAGGCATACTCAACCGGCTCCCGGTGCGGTTCAATTAATTGAGCATGTGACAAAACATTTTGATTGTTATTGGCTGACGAGTTACTGCAAGGGAGATAACCGTCCCGTTCTGGACCTTCTTTCCGCATATTTTGATAAAGAAACAATGAATAAATTTGAGTCCGTAAAAGCAACGAATTGGAGAACTCTGAAAACCGATGCCATTGATCTTCATTCGGACTTCTACTGGCTGGACGATCATCCTATGAGTGCCGAAATTCAACTACTTAGGGAGCATGGTCGTTTAGATAGCTTGATCGTGGTTGATTTGAAGCGGGAAGATGAGTTGAAACGCATTATAGAATTGTTGAAGTAAATATCGCGTAAAAGACCTCACACAGAGCCACAAAAATACTGTCATCTCGACCGTAGTGATCCGCCAGATGGCGGAGAACGAAGCGGAGAGATCTCAAATTACTCAGATATATAAAATGTTTTTTATCTTACTTTGCTAAATTGCATTAATAGAAATACTTTTACAAAAATATTTTTATTAATAAGATTTCCGTGAAATATTTTTGAATCATTTCATTTTATTATGTAGTTTGAGATCTCTCCGCTTCGCCACCAGTAGGTGCCTCCGGTCGAGATGACAGTCTAACATCGTCATCCTGAAAATACTGCCGGTGGTTCCGAAGCTTCGGGATTCAGGATCTCTGTGTCAATGCGATTTTCAAAATTATTAGCGCAAAGTGTATGTGTTAATTCTAAACCAATCTTTTGTGTATCGCAATGCTCGCGGAGGTCTCCCTGCGGGACCCCTTCGGGGCTGAAACAAGTTCAGGATGACCCGCGAGTGGGTTGTGCCTTTGTGATCTTTGCGCCTCTGTGTGAGGTGTTTTTCTTCCGGCTACCGGCTTTTCTGCTTCTTAAATTGTGACGAGAGTCACAGATTCAAATCTGAAATTGATTATTGTTTTATTTTAAAATATATTTCAATCATGTTTTTATCAATTGAATTAAACAGTTTAGAAAACAAATAGAATTATAAATAGGTGAGATACACTTTTACAGTGTATTTTTTGCTTGCATGTTGTTAAGTAATACATTAACATTTTGGGTGGCGAAATGGGAAAGTTAGAGTTTAGATCTTTGAAGATAATGGCATCATATGGGAAAACGATCAATAAGATTTATTATGTTGTTGAGAATGGCAGGTCAACGGTGGAAGCATTTTTTAAACTTTCGGAAGAAGAGCGAATTAATATTCGTCAAATTATTGTCCGAATGGCAACAGAAGAACATTTTATCTCACCCATGGTGAAGTATACGCTAAATAAATATGCTTTTGGTGAGATCAGGCCAAGAGGACAGCGTTTCTTTTTCTTTCGGAAAGTCGGAAACAATTATGTGTTTTTCGGCCATTGCGAGAAAAAAAGAAAGTCATTACCAGACCAAGTTTATAAACAACTCGAAAAGAGGATGAAAATATATGAAAAAGAATTCACAAGAATTAATCGCGGATTTTGAAGCCTTTTTTGCACAGGAACCCACGACAGCTGACAGATCCTGGGGTATTATTCACGATTTTTATCATTATTTGCTTACTTACATGGATAAAGAGGGAATTACACGTGCTGAATTAGCCAGACGAACGGGTAAATCCAGATCTGCAATAACCCAAATGTTTAATAAGACGCCTAATTTAACTATTAAGAAAATGGTGGAAATAGCAGATGCGGTAGGGCTTGAGTTTTCATTGGTTCCGCATAGTTCTAAAAGCTCTCAAAAATATCGCAGTACATATACATCTCAATCTTCAAAGGGATTAGCATCCAGAATGGAAGTGAATGAAGACTAAGAGAGAGAAGAAGATATAAGATATAAGAGATGAGAGATGGGAAAAGGTGAGCAGGTAAGGGGTAAGAAAGTCTGTCATCTCGACCCCTTCTACGCCCAGGCTACGCAGGGCAGGCGAAGCGGAGGAATCTATTCATGTCACAAAACCACATTTTTGTCATCTTGAGCCCCGAAGCTTCGGGGAAAGATCTCAAATTAAATGGAAAAATAAAATATTTTCAATCTTACTTTGCTAAATTCCACTATTAGAAATACTTTTACCAAAATATTTTTATTAATAAAATTTCCGTGAGAAGATTATGAATCATTTCAATATGTTCAGTAGTTTGAGATCTCTCCACTTTGCTTGCCCCTTTGGAGCTGCGCTCCGGTCGAGATGACAAGCTTGCTTTACATTCATCGTTTATCATTCATCGTTTATCATTCATCATTTATCGTTTATCGTTCATCGTTTATCGTTCATCGTTTATCGTTTATCGTTCATCGTTTATCGTTCATCGTTTATCGTTTATCGTTTTCTTGCTCAGCGCTCCAAACACGTCTCCCAAATCCTCATACTTTAAAACAGCTCGTTCATCCAAGTGCGTCGGCTGTTCATTTACAATGACCAACTTTGCTCCATGCTCTAAGGCGATATCGGGCAGATCCGCCGCCGGGTAAACCACAAGAGATGAGCCAAGAACCAAGAGACAATCGCAGCGTTCGCATGCCTGCACAGCCTGATCGAGCGCTTTTGAGGGAAGTGCTTCACCGTAAAAGGTGATGTCCGGTTTCAGGATGCCTCCACACATATCACAATGAGGAACAGTGACGTGCCTTAGCTGGTTTTGAACATCTTCAAACGTGTAGCTTTTACAACATTTAATGCAATGATGCACAGCGGGGGAACCATGGATCTCAATGACATTTTTACTTCCGGCTTTTTGGTGCAGAAGGTCGATGTTCTGGGTGATCACAGCCTTGAGTAAGCCTTCCTGTTCCCACTTGGCCAGTGTGCGGTGGACGATGTTGGGCTCTTTATCATCCAGATTGTAAATAAAATTTCTCGTATACTCATAGTAAAAAGATGGGTTCTGATAAAAAAGTCCCAGGTCAAAGATCTTTTGGCCGGGGACGGTTTTGTTAATGCCGCTCTTGCCACGGAAATCTTTAATGCCCGATAAGGTTGAAATGCCCGCACCCGTTAGGGCGACGAGGTAATTCGAATTATTTATTAAATTTAGTAATTTTTGCATAAGAAAATATATTTCATTTAATTATGAAAAGCATCATAATTGTTATTCTGGAAAGGTTATTGGTGGTTCCCAAAACCACGTCATCCCGGAATGTTTGCCGGTGGCAAACATATCCGGGATCTAAATAATTGGATTGCTCCGTAATAGAAAAGATCGATCAAAAAATGAGATCCCGGATAAAATTCCAATGGAATTTTTCTGGGATGACATACCAAGATCGTCGTCCTGTCCGCCAGCTGGTGGAGAACGAAGCGGAGAGATCTATTCATGTCACAAAACCACATTTTTGTCATCTTGAGCGAAGTTCATCCGCCATTTGGCGGATGAACGCAGTCGAAAGATCTCAAATTACTCAGATATATAAAATGTCCATTATCCTACTTTGTTAGATTCCATTATTAGAAATACTTTTACCAAAATATTTTTATTAATAAGGTTCCCCTGATAAGATTATAGATTATTTTATAATATTCTGTAGTTTGAGATCTCTCCGCTTCGCTTGCCCCTTTGGAGCTGCGCTCCGATCGAGATGACAGGCCAAGGACAGGATGACCCGCGAGTGGGTTGTGTCTTTGTGTTCTTAGTGCCTTTGTGTGAGGTATTTTTCTTCCGATTTCTAAATAGAAAGTATCCCAATCAACTCCAGCAATTTCTCATCCAGCGGACGTTTTTGTTTTTTGGAGCGAGAAAAGGGATGGTGTACGATCTGGTCTTTCATGAGACCGATCATGACACCGTGCTCGCCTTTGAGCAGAGCTTCTATGGCTGAGACGCCCATTCGTCCGGCATTGATTCGATCTCTTGCAGTGGGAGATCCTCCGCGCTGGATATGACCGAGAATGGTGACACGTACGTCATATTCCGAATGTTCTTTTTTGACCTTGTCGGCAAGCTTGAGCGCGCCGCCGATCTCATCGCCTTCGGCAACCAATACGATACTGCTTGTCTTGTGTTTTTTATGTGCATTTTGCAGGAAGACTTCCAGCATATCATAATCGTTGGTGAGTTCCGGAACCATAATAGCTTCCGCGCCGGTGGCAATGCCGCCGTGCAAAGTCAGGAATCCGGCATTGCGCCCCATGACCTCAATAAAGAATAGACGATTATGCGCCGAAGCAGTGTCGCGGATTTTGTCCACAGCTTCCACCACGGTGTTCAAGGCGGTGTCGTAACCAATGGTGTATTCCGTGCCACAGATATCATTGTCAATGGTACCGGGAATACCCACAATAGGCAGATCGAATTCTTTGCCGAATTCTTCCGCACCGGCAAAAGAGCCGTCCCCGCCGATTACGACCAAGGCATCTATCCCGCGTTGCTTGAGATTATTGTAAGCTTTTTGTCGTCCCTCGAAGGTCATAAAATCCCCGCAGCGTGCGGTCTTCAGGATGGTGCCGCCGAGTTGAATAATATTACTGACGGAATGGGATTCCATTTTATCCATATCATTATCCACCATGCCCTGATATCCACGTTGGATCCCGTAGACCTCAAGTCCGTGATAGATCGCCCCGCGTACCACCGCACGAATGGCTGCGTTCATGCCGGGTGAGTCCCCGCCGGAGGTTAATACGCCGATTGTCTTTATTTTTGTCATGTAGAATTCCTTTTATGATCGTGAGCAAATTTATGGATTACAATGATAGGGACAAAGGAATTTCGTGAGACGTAAACAACAAAGTATGTCATCTTGAGCCCCGATTGTTCGGGGAAAGATCTCAAATTACTCAGAAATATAAAATGTCCATTATCCTACTTTGCTAAACGTCACTATTTGAAATACTTTTACCAAAATATTTTTATTAATAAGGTTCCCTTGATAAGATTATGAATCATTTCATTTTATTCTGTAGTTTGAGATCTCTCCGCTTCGCCACCAGTAGGTGCCTCCGGTCGAGATGACAGTCTAACATCGTCATCCTGAAAATACTGCCGGTGGCAGTGTTGTTCAGGACCTCTCTGAGAATGCGATTCTCAAAATTATTAGCATAAAGTGTATGTGTTAATTTTAAACCAATATTTCGCGTATCACAATGCTCGCGGAGGTCTCCCATCCTACGCTAAAGCTTCGGACGGCACGGCCTGCGGGACCCCACCAGCTGGTGGGGCTGAAACAAGTTCAGGATGACCCGCGAGTGCATTCATCGTTTGCAAAATCCCACTATTAGAAATACTTTTACCAAAATATTTTTATTAATAAGATTTCCGTGATAAGATTATGAATCATTTCATTTTATTCTGTAGTTTGAGATCCCTCGACTACGCTCGGGATGACAGGCTCTGTTTCAGGATGACCCGCGAGCGCATTCATCGTTCATCGTTCATCGTTTATCGTTTATCGTTCATCGTTTATCGTTCATCGTTTATCGTTTATCGTTCATCGTTTATTCCCGCAGGTGTCCACTTCCTGCTACTATCCATTTATATGTACAAAGCTCTTTAAGTCCCATCGGTCCTCTTGCATGCAATCTATCCGTAGAGATCCCGATCTCAGCACCCAGACCGTAGACACCTCCGTCGGCCAAACGTGTGCTGGCATTAACAATGACGGAAGCGGTGTCGGCATTCCGGATGAAGTGCTCGGTGGCTGTTTTTTCTTGAGATATAATGGCATCCGTGTGTGCGGAGCCGTATTTATTAATGTGTGCAATGGCGTCGTCGATATTTTCCACCACTTTTACCGCGATCACTAGATCGAGGAATTCGGCGTAATAATCGTCTTCATTGGCGTGAACAACATCCTTGTCATAGATCATGATGGTTTTGGCACAGCCGCGGATCTCAACGCCGGCTGCTTGTAATTGAGCTAATGCTTTAGGCAGGAAATCTTTGGCGATCTTTTCGTCCACAAGCAGAGTTTCGGCAGAATTGCACGTAGCGGGCCGCTGAACCTTAGAGTTGACGATGATCTTGCTCGCCATATCTAGATCGGCAGCTTCATGTACATAAACATGGCAGACGCCTTTGTAGTGTTTCAGCACGGGTATGCGTGATTTTTCGACCACGTTTCGGATCAGACTTTCACCGCCGCGGGGAATGATCAGATGAACAAGATCATCTTGTTGCAGCAGTTCATCTACAGCCTTGCGATCCGTCGTGGCTATATAGGATATGAGGTTCTCATCCACATCATTTTCTTTAAGTGCTTCCTGAAGAACTTTAACCAGAGCCATGTTGGAATGAAAGGCATTGGAACCGCCGCGCAAAATAACGCCGTTCCCCGATTTCATGCACAGGGTAGCGGCTTCAATGGTCACATTGGGACGAGCTTCATAAATAATGCCGATGACACCGATAGGCACGCGCATTCTTGAAACGGTAAAACCCTCGGGTCGAACTGACGATTCGTAAACTTCACCCACGGGATCAGGCAGGTCGATCAATTCCAGACAAGATTGGATCATGCCGTCAATGCGTGCATCGTTCAGTGCCAGTCGATCCAAAAATGCAGCGGTCAAGTGCTTGTCGTGTCCGATATTCAGGTCGTTTTGATTGGCGTGTTTCAACTCTTCACGCGCCGCTTCAATGCCTTTGGCAACCGAGGCCAAAATAGCGTTCTTTTTTTCGCTGCTTCCTGTTTCTAAAAATGCCTGATAGGCGGCATGTGTTTTTTGTGCAAGTTCGCGTACCATTTATAACTCCTTGTTATCCACGATGATCATATTGTCACGATGTACGATCTCATCGTAATAACGTTTAACGTCTGATTTATTGATATTTCCGGTGCGCAGACCTTTAATGCGCTCTACATCCCAGGAATTGTAATAGCTAATGCCTTTAGCGATCATCTGATGCGCTTCATTATAAATGCCTACAATGGATCCTTCCTGAAAAGCGCCTTCTGCACGAATAACGCCACCGGGGAGCAAGCTTTTGTTTCGTGTAACCAGTGCTATCTCGGCACCGGCGTCCACATAGATCTTGCCTTTAACACGATGATTGAAGGATATCCAGCGTTTTCGTTTACTTTGGAATTTTTGGTCGGCTTTGATATAGGTCCCGATATCCTCTCCGGCAAGAATGGCTTTGAGATTCGGGGTAAATCCGTTGGTGATAACCACATTCGCGCCGCCTTGCGTCGATTGCAAAGCTGCCTGCAGTTTGGAGGTCATTCCACCTAGTGAGAAAGCGTTTATTTTGTCCTCGATAAGCTCGAAGGTTTTATCGTCTATTTTATCAAGATAGCCGATGCGTTCGGCATCATCATTCTTATGAGGATTCTTGGTGAATAATCCATCCGTATCGGTGTAAAGAATAAGCAGGTCCGCATCGATCAAAGATGAAATCAGCGCGGAAAGTGTATCGTTGTCCCCAAATTTCAATTCATCTACGGAAACGGAATCGTTTTCGTTAATAATGGGAATGGCGCCGTAGCGAAAAAGAGAGAGTAGGCAATCGCGGGTATGCAGGAAACGTTTGCGATTTTCAATGATATCGTAAGTGACAAGAATTTGCCCGGTGCTCAGTCCACGTGAGGCGAACAATTCGTTCCATTTCTGCATGAGTAGGGTCTGTCCGATAGAGGCGAGGGCTTGTTTTTTCTTTAGGTCATTGGGACGAGCTTTAATGCCCAACATATCCATACCGAAACCCACCGCTCCGGAGGTGATGATGGCGAATTCGTAACCCTTTTTCCGGTAAGCTGCGATATCATCAATAAGCTTGAGGATTTCTTGATTCTTCCCACCGCTTTGATAATGGGATAAAAGGACTTTTGTGCCTAATTTCAGAACAATACGCTTTGCGCGGCGAATGGCGATTTTCCGCTCTTCCAAATGCTCCTGCACCGCCATGTTTTGTTCCTCGACCATTTTTTACCTCACAAATTGACGATAATAAACAAAATACCACCTTAAAGGGATAAATATTAAGGATATATATTGAAAATACCAAATATTATTCGGAATAATGATAATAATAAGAACGAAATGTAAAGACGCGATATGATGATGCAGGTCACATTCTAAATGCCTTAGTTGATGTAATGGAATTATTAATTTATTTTATCAAACGTAGGGGTGCGGAACACCATCAAAAGTAAAGGCACAGAATACTACCAAACGTAGGGGCACAAAATTCTGTGCCCCTACAAGGGGACGGACAAAATGAACAAACGAAAATCAATTAGAATTCCAGATTTTGATTACAGCAGTCCCGGGTCATATTTCATTACGATCTGTACATATCAAATGCATAAGATTTTTGGAAAGATCGTTAATGAAAAAATGATAATGAATGAAATGGGAAAAACAGCAGAAAAATATTGGATGGATATCCCAATTCATTATCCACATATGGAATTGGACAAATATGTGATTATGCCCAATCATGTTCACGGTATTATAAACATAATTGATGATATTACAATTGGGGCGAAGAATGACCACCCATACGTAGGGGCACAGAATTCTGTGCCCCTACAAAATGCATTCCAACATATCATACCACGATCCATTTGTTCGGCGATTCGAGGATATAAAATCGGTGTTACAAAATGGGTTCATCAAAACACAATTATAAACCATATATGGCAAAGAAATTATTATGAACACATTATTCAAAATGATAATGAGTTGAATCGAATACGTGATTACATTCAATATAATCCTTTAAATTGGCAATTGAAAAAGGTAGACGGTCGTAATATTTGGGATTGAATGGAATTAGATTATTGTATTAAAACGTAAAGGCACAGAATTCTGTGCCCTTACGGTATTTAGGAATTATTTTCATTATTTCATTTTTTATTTCATGCAATATCCCATAATTTATGAGCAAACAAAAAGGTGTCAATTGTCCAAAATCCGTATATTATCCGAACAGCTTGCCAATAAGATCGCCGCAGGAGAGGTCATCCAACGTCCCGCATCGGTCGTAAAGGAATTAATGGAAAACGCCATTGATGCCGGCGCGACGGATATTTTGATCTCCATCGAGAACGGTGGCAAGGATATCATTCGGGTAGTAGATAACGGTGAGGGTATGAGCGAAGATGATCTGCTCTTGGCTTTTGAACAGCATGCAACCAGCAAGATCGCTCAGCTTGACGACCTAGAAAACATCAAGACTCTCGGTTTTCGCGGGGAAGCGCTTCCCAGTGTTGCCTCGGTGTCCATGACGGATGCGCAGACTTGTCAAAAGGGTAGCACCGAAGGTCGCCGACTTCTCATCAACGGGGGAGAGATTCAGAGCATTGAACCCGTCCCGATGAAACAAGGCACACATATTACGGTACGGCGCTTATTTTACAATATACCTGCCCGTCGTAAATTCCTCAAATCGCCCAATACGGAATATCGTCACATTATTGATATAGTCCGTCGATTTGCACTCGGTTACCCGAATTTGCGGTTTCAATTATTTTCAAATGATAATGAGATCTTTATTCTTGATCCTTCAGATCTAAAAAAACGCATCGTGGATGTATTTTCATCCCATTATGAACAAAAACTTATCACCGTAGAAGGTAACGATGGTTTCATGAGCCTGAATGGTTTTGTAGGCGGACTCGATCTGGTGCGCAGGAAAAGCGGAGAGCAATATTTATTTGTGAACAATCGACTGGTCAATGACCGCTTGATGAATTCAGCGGTTTACGCGGCTTTTACTCCTATGATCGAAAAAGGGGAGTACCCCTTCTTTGTTTTGAAGCTCTTTTTACCACCGCAGGATATTGATGTCAATGTGCATCCGCAAAAGACGGAAATAAAATATCGCAATGAATGGCAAGTTTATCATTTTATCCGCAACAGTGTTGCAAATATCCTGAATGATACTTTGCGAATTGTACCCAGTTTGGAGAGACCACCGATAACCCTGTCGTTCGGACAGCAGGCCACTCATTATAAAAATATATTTTCTGAGCAGCAGCGCATGCCTTTGGATTCAATGCCTGCGAGCCGTCCACCCGAACCCCCCATTTTACCGGACGATCATCCTTTAACGCGACGTATTGAGCAGTTCAATAATAATTTGCAGCACACGCAACATCAGTCAAACGGACATGATAACATCGTCTCCCTTTGGCAGGCACATAATAAATATATCTTTGCGCAAATTGCCTCCGCGATCATTGTGATTGATCAGCACGCAGCGCATGAACGCATCCTTTTTGAAAAAGCATTGAAGACATTCACGGCGTCATCTGCGCAAGCGTCTCAGCAACTGCTTTTCCCTGTTTCTTTGGAGTTATCACCTGACGATTTCTCACTGCTGGGCGATGTAGTCAATGAATTCGAAAGTCTGGGCTTTGCTCTACGCTCATTTGGCAAGAACACCATGCTCATTGAAGCGGTTCCCGCAGATCTGCGGAATATCGATGAAGGTCGAGTCGTACTGGAAATTTTGGATAACTACCGTGAGAGCAAAGAATCCAGTCACAACAAGACCTATAATATGGCGGCATCTTATGCCTGTAAAGCAGCCATCAAGACCGGTGATTCACTCGAACCTGTAGAGATGCAAAATTTAGTTGATCAACTTTTTCAGACAGAATCCCCCTATGCTTGTCCGCATGGCAGACCCACCATCGTGAATTTGACGAT
>Ga0307992_1000421_pt1 | contig 27270 bp, 10 predicted proteins | sample EllFjometagen133_FD_203162 | JGI IMG/M metagenome (GOLD analysis project Ga0307992, IMG submission 203162) | Marine microbial communities from Ellis Fjord, Antarctic Ocean - #133 | ecosystem: Environmental > Aquatic > Marine > Unclassified | place: Southern Ocean | collected 2014-10-08
GTTTGACGGGTCAGGATCAATGCGGTCGGACCTTCCTGATATTCCAGTGCCGACAACCATGCTTCTGCTGTTTCCTTTTCATCTGCAGGTCGTATGACCTGAAGACCCGGAATAAGACGCAGGGACATGATTTGCTCAATAGGTTGATGTGTAGGTCCATCTTCGCCTACAAAAATACTGTCATGAGTAAAAACATAGATAACTTGATTTTTCATCAAAGCAGACATCCTGATCGCAGATCGCATATAATCTGAAAACACCAAAAAGGTTCCAGCATAAGGTATAAAACCATTTCCGTACAAAGCCATTCCGTTCATGACCGCACCCATGGCAAACTCGCGAATACCATAATGGATGTTTCTTCCCGAGAAATCATCCTTGGAGATATATCCCGCACCCTTAAGCGTTGTCTTATCTGATGCGCCAAGATCGGCAGAACCGCCAACAAGTCCTGAGACATTCTTTGCGATTTCTTGCAAGATATTTCCGGAATGCGCGCGGGTTGAATTTGCTTTTCCGCTTAAACTTTTTAATATTGTTTTTCTAAGATCTTGTGGTAAAGTCTTTGATACCTGAGCTTCGAATTTTTTATATGCATCAGGAGATGTAATTTTCCACTTTTCAAGATCAGATTGCCAATTCTTATAACCTGCTTTCAAAGTTTCTTGATATGTCTGAAATTCTTTTATTACTTCTACAGGGATATAAAATGATTCATTTTCCGGAAAGTTGAGTGCTTTTTTTGTTAATTTAAGTTCTTCCTCGCCGAGAGGCGCACCGTGAGCAGCACTTGTATCTTGTTTATTCGGACTACCAAAACCAATGTGAGTTTTAGCGATAATTAATGATGGTTTTTCTGATTTTGCCTGTGCAGTTTTAATTGCTTCGGTAATTTGTTCGTGATCATGACCGTCGATTTCCTGTACGTGCCAATGATAAGCATTAAAACGCATTGCAACATCTTCAGTAAAAGTTAGGTCTGTAGATCCGTCAATAGTAATTCGGTTACTATCGTAAAAGCAAATCAGCTTGCCCAAACCAAGATGTCCGGCGAAAGATGAAGCTTCGTGGCTGATGCCTTCCATCATATCGCCATCACCACAAAAACAATAAGTATAATTTTTACCAAAAATATTACAGTTTTCATCATTCCATTGGGCCGCGGTCATACATGCCGCCAGTGCAAGCCCAACGGCATTTGTTAGTCCCTGCCCTAATGGTCCTGTCGTGGTTTCAACACCCGGCAGATAGCTTTCGGGATGTCCCGGAGTTCTTGAGTCCCATTGACGAAAGTTTTTTAGATTTTCTAAAGAAATATCATATCCCGACAGATGTAACACTGCATAAAGCAGTGAAGAACCATGGCCACCGGACATAACAAAGCGATCACGTCCCGGCCATTCGGGGTCTTGGGGATTATATTTTAGGAATTTAGTCCAAAGTACGCTTGCGCAATCGGCCATTCCCATAGGTAAACCCGGGTGCCCGGAATTCGCTTTTTGCACCATATCAGCCGCCAAAAGGCGTATCGTATCTGCAGTCTTTCTTGACATTTTATCTCCACTATTCGTGCCATTAATTTAAGGGGAATTAATAAGGTATAAAACTCTTTAATACAATAATTGAGGAATAAAATTAAGGCTAAGGTTGAGGCTGGGGCTGAGGTTGAGGCTGGGGCTGAGGTTAAGGACAGACAACTTGGCGAAGAACAAATAACTTGTGAATGATTTTTAGCTTGATTACATTTTCAATTATGAAAAAGATAATAGTATCCATTACAGTTTTATTTATGGCCTTTTCGCTATTTTCTGCGGTCGAGTTCTTGGAATTTAATGCGGAATTACAAGGTCTAAATATTCTGCTTTCCTGGTCCACAGCTACGGAGACTGCAAATTCAGGTTTTATTCTTGAACGAAAAACTGCTTCACTGGCATCTTGGGAATCTCTTGCCAATTACATGAATGACGATGCATTAGTGGGACAAGGTACCGTGTCTACACAAAGCAATTATACTTATACCGATTCGTTAGTCACTAATGGCGAAACCTATTTCTATCGTATTTCTGGTATAGATTATGCCAATAATATTGGCTTACTTGACAGTCTTTCAATTATGGTGGGGGAGGTTGGAATTAGACCAGTGGTTCCAGGCGATTTTATATTAACCGTATATCCAAATCCGTTTAACCCAAGAGCAGTAATCAGTATGCACTATGCTGTAGGTAGAAATACCGTGCTCAATATATATAATATTCGCGGAATATTGGTTGACCAGTTGATCAATGGTTTTGTTGAAAGCGGAACACATGAAATGATATGGGATGCATCTAATATGCCTAGCGGCGTTTATATTGTGAAGATGCAAGCAGGTGAATATTTACATTCACGGAAAATAATCCTAATGAAATAAATCATTTAAAAAACGATATGGATTATGTAAAAACGCAAGATTTTGCGTTTTTACCTTATTGTCGAAAATTTTCTGTGTCGTTGGAAATATTGGTACAAAGCAAAAACCCGTCTTTTTCAAGACAGGTTTTCTGTGAGCGTTGAGGGACTCGAACCCCCGACCCCCTGCTTGTAAGGCAGGTGCTCTAAACCAACTGAGCTAAACGCCCGATATTTCAAGCCCGTAATTATAAAATGTTTATGGTTGTTTTGCAAGTGTTATTCTTTGAAATCGCGGGGATAAGTCGCAATTTACCTTTACAATATCGAAATAATATTCAAAAATTATTTCAAAAAGATCATCTTTGCTTTTCGGATCTCATTCCGTGATTCTAGAGAATAAAGATATATTCCGCTCGAAAATCCGTTCATATTTATATTGACTTTATTCATGCCATATTCGGGATTTGCGATTTGTCTATTCAGGACAAGTTTTCCATCTAAAGAATAAATGCGAAGATCCAGTGGTGTAATGTCGTTAATTCTATAGCTAATCGTTGTCATGGGATTAAATGGGTTCGGAGCATTTCCGATCAGTTCAAATTCAAATTCTTCGGGGAAACTAATATCATCAATGCCTGTTAGTATTTTTGTAATTGAGCCTTTTCTGTCAGCTGAACCACGATGCATAGACCAATAAATTGTACCCGCAAAGTTCTTTAAATCGATCACGGATAAGCCGGAGTAATTACCTGCGATCAGATCATTATCGCCATCATCATCGATATCTGTTACAGCCAGTCCGGATTTTGATAACAATCCGGTATTAAGAGGATAGCCTTGGACCCTATTGCCTTCCATGTCGAAAGCATAAATATAACCATCATTTCCCATGGCAAGAATTTGTGCTTTATTTTCCGCATCATCAAGCACATCAACAAGTGCCAATGTCTGATCAATTCGACTTACTCTTTGGGGCCAGTTGTTTTCCAAGGTACCATTGAGAACATCGATCTTATAGATATCTCCGGATGTTGTACCAAAGAATGCAAAAATATCGTCTCCACTTACATAGATGGCCGGAGATGCATAAATAGCTCCAAATCCATCAATCATAAATCGTTGTGTCCCATTAAGATCAAAACCATACATATCGCCATTATCGTTCCCAATTAAAATGATAGCCGAATGATCTCCCGTAAGAATAACCTGAGGTTCTGATGTAATAGAACCCGATGTACTGACGGGCCATCCAATGGGGGTCGTTCCGTCAGCCAGGACAATCGAACATTGCCCGCTTTTATCGCCATAAACAATATCATCAAGTCCGTCAGCATTTACATCTGCCAGTGAAACACCACCATGCAGGAGCTGTCCCGTTGCATGTGGAAATGTTGTGACATCCGTGCTGTCGTGATTTAAGGCATATATGTTTTGATCCCAGGAGCCAACAACCACTTCGAGCTCAGGGTCGTTATCTATATTTCCGATTGCCGGAGTTGCAGTAATAAATAAATTAGCATGTCGTGTCCATTCACGATTTCCCATTACATCAACAACCTCAATTTTTTTATTGAAAAATGACGTTGTAACGATCTCCAAGGTATCATCCAAATCAATATCGGCAACAGCAATTCCACCGAGCTGTGAACCGAGAGTTATCGGGAATCCATCAAGGGTATCACCGGTATAGTTGACTATATACAATTCTCCACTTTTATCTCCAAAAATGATCTCCTGTTTCCCGTCGTCATCTATATCAACGAACAAGGGAGAAGCTTCTACGGCAGTACTTGCGTAAAAAGGAAAACCTTTTTGATCTAGAGATAAAGAAACATCAAGAAGAATGGTTTTTTCATAGGGCAATTCACCGGAGTCATTTGCTATTAGAATCAATTCAAAATCATAATTTGCCGGCATTAATGTATTGGAAAATTGGATCATAAATCCATTATTTGTATTTGAAGCATTTGTGTTTTCGGGAATTGATGCCCATGTCCCGATACTATCCAGGATCGTGATTTCTTCATTGCTTGAACGCAAAACACCCTGAACATTTGAGGCTGTTGTCCAACCGGTATCGTTTTTTAATTCAACAATAAGATTGATCGTTTCACCGGGATTCAGGACTGAATCACCATCATCGTTTAGAATACTTTCACTTTGATCCATATATGATAGTTTTGGCCATTTATCGAAAATCAATGCTTTTAAAATATTCACTCGGCCTGTGCCCAATTGTCCTTCATAACCCGGATTGAGATGATCGATGGGGTCTGTATGAGATAGCATGCGATCTACCAACCAGTCATTCGTGCTGTCAGGATAAACAGATTTTAAAAGCGCAAAACAAGAAGCAACCATGGGTGATGCCATAGATGTCCCCATTAGATATGCATAGGAATTTTGTTTTGTTAAATAAGTACTGAGCATATTCTCGCCAGGTGCGGCAATATCTACTCCGTAAAAATTATTAGCAGGATCTGCTTCTCCATAACTTGCCCAAGAAAAGCGGTCTTGTGAACTTACCGCTGTAACCGATACGACATTATCATACCCAGAGGGGTAGTGAGGATCATCTTGTTTAATGCCCTGATCTTCATCAGCACCATTTCCCGCCGCCGCAACAATAAGTGAACCATAAGTATTATATGCCGTATTAATCAAAGTCTGAGAATATGAACTATAGCCGGGGCCACCCCAAGAGCAATTGATAATATCTGCACCTGCATGTGCAGCATACATGATACCATCCCATCCGGTGTTAATGGTTCCTTCAGTCTCATCTCCGGTTGCTTTTACTGCCATAATGGAAATATTATATGCAATTGAGGCAACACCAATACTGTTATTGGAAGTTGCTCCCACGAGTCCGGCAACATGTGTTCCGTGACTATTATTCGTCACCATGGGATCTCTGTCATCGTCCGCTGTACCCACAGATTCATCCGTATCCCATCCTATAATATTGTCAATATATCCATCTCCATCATTATCACTACCATCGGCCAATGGCGAATTTGTAGATACAACATCCTGTAAATTGCTTTTACCATCCCCGTTAAGATCACCGCAGAAACTGACAGCTTCATTAGCGCTAACATATCCGTCAGAATTTCCATATGATTCATCTATAAGCGTTGCATATGCGGTGATTTCATCCTGGTTGATCCAAATATTTTTCCAAAGATCTGGGTGTGTGTATTCAACACCATCATCCACAACAGCAACAACAATATTGCGATCACCGGGTATTTCTCCCGCTTCAAGATCCCAAAGCTTCCAGGCGTCTTTAGCCTGAGATTTTGCAAGAAACCATTGATTTCCGATCAAGGGATCATCGGGTATTGCATGGGTGCGCATAATAGCTTCCCGCTCAGTTCCGGTGATAGCAGGCGATGAGTTTTTAAATTCCGAGATCAACGCCAATGGAGCCGGAACATCATGATTAGTTGTCAGGCGATAGATACGATTTAAATATACTTCACCATCATGATCGCTGGCTTTTGCATTTGGTAACCACGGTTCTATTTTTACAACATCATATTTCTTAATTATTTTATTTAATTCGGGGTAGGGCGTATTCAGATTTTTGCATTGTCCAACCGTTAGAACTTCCTCATCTTTATCCAAAGAAAAAAGAAATTTATCGGCATAGTAAGATGGCACTGTGGCCATGAGCAGACTGATTGACAGCAATAATATTGAGAGTAGTTTTGGTGTTCGTTGCATTTATATATCCATTCTTTTTTTATCCGTAATGTTATGATTTTAATGGAAATAAAACAAGAAAGAAAAATATAAAGGCAAGAGTTGAAAATTGAAAATTATAATAAATAAATGTGATTTATAAATGTCGCAAAATGAAAAACATTTTGCGACGATGTGTCACCCGAAATGATTGTAGAGACGCAGCATGCTGCGTCTTTACAGGCTCATTTTTAGAAAGTCGCAGAGCAATTTATAAATAAATTGCTCTGCGACTGTACTTTATACTTGAAATAAAAAAACCCTCCGCCTGCTGGCAGAGGGTTTTTTATTTATGATGTAAATCTGACTATTTAAGCAGAGACATCTTCTTAACAGCGGTGAAATCACCTGAAGTCATGCGGTAGAAATAAACACCACTTGACAATGCCGAAGCATCAAATCTTAGGTCATAAGAACCAGCTGACATATTTGTATTGGCAAGAGTCCGTACATGACGTCCGGTGATATCAAAGATATCAATCATTGTCATACCAGCTTCTTCCAATTCAAAATGGATAGTTGTAACCGGGTTGAAAGGGTTAGGATAGTTCTGTGCCAGCGCATATTCGGCCGGTACGATCTCATCCGTAGCCGTTATATCAATATCGGTATCAAAGTATCCGCGGATCATCGGGTTGCATAGTAAGTAAGAAGCAATAGATGTCCATCCACCACCCGGTACCTGCATTGTTGCTTTACCTGAATAACCGTCTGTATCGGCACCTAACCATGCGGGATCATCACCCGGGGTAGCGCCTTTAACTCCAATCCATACACTTTCGCCTTCTTCAAGAACAATACCGCTGCCAGTTACAGTCAGTCCGTCAATGGGAAGGAAAGTGTTCCAGCCGTAAATGGCTGTTACCGGAGTTTCGATCCTCAACCATGTGTCACCGGGCATACCTGCGTCATCTATAAAGATCTTAACTTTATAGACATCGCCTGCCCACAAAGCAGCAAAGCGTAATGCTTCAAGTTTTGCCGGGTAAGTTGAAGGTGTAATCTTTACAACAACCATGGTATCCAGAGCAAGATCGAAATGAGTTTCTGCTTCACCATCATCATATTTAGCTTCTTCAACATCTGAAGGTGTTACAAAGATCGATGAGCCATCGCTCAAGAGACTTTCATAATCACCGGCAACTGCCGTCACATAGTATTCATATTCAACAAGTGCTTCTGTGCTTGTATCAACAACTGTCATTGCACTAATATCTTCTGCAATTAAATCATATGTTGATTCAGTGGTTACACGACGGTAAACATTATAGTTTAATCCACTATACGTAATATCGCCATAGGAACCGGTTGCACCAACGGGTGTTGCATAAGAGGTACCATACATAGCACCGCCCCATAACAACATGGTTCCACCAGCAGCCCCTGTATTCATAAACATTATAGGGGTTTTCGCTGCGCTTTCCCAATACATCATCACCCAAAATGGACCTGCCCATGAGATCTCTTTAGCACTGATGTCAATGCTTTGCATATATTTCACAGGAACAAATGAATCTGAAGCATACAGCATATGAACGCCACCTGTATCTAGCCCATATAGTACAATACTGATACTATCTGCACTTATTGGATAGCTAGCAAAATCTAAGCTGGTGAACATCATTGAATCAGCACCCGTTGAGTATTCTTCACCCACACCGGCGCCAACATATGTTTCGCTACTAAAGAATGTCCAGGCGGGACCGTAATAAGTACTGCAGTCATCAGTCGTTGTTGCTAGAAATGATCTCATTTGCTCAGTACTGTTATTTCTATCATTCCAAGTAAGGACAACATCATCACTTGTGTTCATTGCTGCTGCCATGCCCGTAGGAACAGGAAGATCAGCTGCAGTATAAACGATAAAATCATCGATCATTAAACCATGTCCAAGCGGTTGATCATCATCAGAATGGAAATAGAAACGGAATTTAACTGTTTTGTTTGCAAACATCGTTAAATCACAGGCTTCTCCATATACCCATTGGAAATCATACCATGCGGGGATACAATGATTATATACATAATTTATGCCACCATCATCTGCTGACAGACCTGTCGGATTTGAAATAGCATTCCAAGTTTCGCCATCATCAGGAGAAACTTCTAAGCGCCAATAATCAACAGCCGGGAAAACATCAAGATCTGCAAAATCTGCAAAAAATTCGAAATTGCAATAGATGCGTGTTTCCGGTTCACTTGGTAAAGTAATAGATGGAGATTCAAAATAATCTTCCAATCTAGTTACATACGTTGTATCAGTCATATCATATTCACGCAATACATGTGTATTTGAAGGTAATGAATCTGTTCTGTCCTCTACGGTCCAAAAAGAACCAATAAGGGGATTTAATGGGTACTGTACCAAGCCATCGCTTGTTGAACCGTTAAATACAGCATTTCCGGCTACATCTATTGAATCAATATACATACCTGTTAAATCAGCATCATCAAGACCATCATAGCCACCGTCTGAAGCAAAAATAAAACGTACTATAACGGTATCACCCATATATTCTGCGAGGTTTACTTCGGCTTTTCCACCGAATTCACCACCCCAGCCGGGTATACCTTCGCCCCAACCCCAAATATATCCAAATGAATATAAGCTGGTTGCGTTATAGGGTAAGCTATCGGGTTCCATAATTGTCCATGTGGCACCGCTGTCATTGGAGACCTGAACAAGTCCGCCATCCCAGCCGTCCCAACCTTCATCTTCACCACCGGGCCATTCACAAGCCATTGTCATATCAAACGACAAAATGCTATCAGGACCAGCCATGACAACTTCGGGAACTTCCAGTGCTACCAGCCAATTGCTGATATAAATGGGATCACCGTATGAATCATACGTACCACACCACCAGAGAGAATCTCCGGTTCCCATATCATCCAGGTGCCATTGTCCTAACGGATCATTCGATCCATCAAAATTTACCCATCCGGGGGCACCGTCTTCAAAGTCTTCAAAATAAACGACGGTAGCTTCATTGGTAGTATCAACAACAAGAAGCGGAGCTTTTGTTGAGTTGATATTTAATGAACGAACATTTGTGTCTTCAATAGGTGTTGGTGCAAATGTTGGTACAAATTGCGGCAACGCCTCTCTTGGACTACCTGCGTTTACCTTGAGATCACTTTGAGGAGCTACTGCTGCAAACAATGCAACACTAGCAATCAATAACAAAGCAACTACACGTTTCATGTGTGTTCTCCTTTCTCAAGTTTGTTTTCTAGTTATATTCCTAATTGAATGCTTACTTGGTTTACGAGCCCTAAGACTCCATAATTTACTATAGCATAATCAATATTCAAAGGCATACTGTTAATATCAAGATTTAGTCCTACACCTGCCGAAAAAGTGGTTTCATCATAATTTAAATGATAACCGGCCCGAAATGCGAGCAATTCATTGTATACATATTCCAATCCGGTATTAAAACGAAGGAAATGATCCAGCGGATCATTAGCGTCAAATGACAAACTAATGCGATGGTTTGGATTCTTGATGATCTCGCTGTTCGGACCCAAAATATCCACAAGAATTCCCATACGGAAAGTCAAGGGTAGTGACCATTCCTTAGTATTTAGCCTTGCTTCAGTTTCGGGATTGCCTTCATAAAGTGGATCCGTATCTACATCAATGTTCAGATCGGGACCATCAAATTTAAATTTTGTGCTAAAGTTGGTAATTGCCATTCCAAGTTTAATACCAAGAATACCTGTGTCAAACTGTGAGCCGATATCAAATCCAAAAGTATTTGCCGTTTCACGCCAAATTGTTTCATTGACAAATTTAGCCGTGCCACCTACACTCAGGCGATCCGTCAGCTTCCGGGCATATGATATACCAATTGCAAGATCACTGACCGAAAAGAACTCTCCTGAACCCTCAGGGAAATCCAATGTTGTAACTTCCATCTCACCGGAATTTAAATACGTAACATGAACACCGAAATAGTCAGATCGACTAATTTGAGTTCCAAATGCAACATACCCATGTTGAATTCCGGCATATAGAGATGTGTAAGTCCCATAAAACGATTGTTGGCTTATCTTTGCCAAACCTGCAGGATTCCAGAACAGGGCGGACATATCATCCACACCGGCCACATAAGCGCCACCGAGTGCGGCTGCCTTCGCGCCCACTTCCAGTTTTAGGAATTGACCGGCATGCGTTCCAACTTTGGAAATGTCCTCGGGAATATCAATTTCCTGAGCAAATCCAATTCCTGCAAACAGCAGTGCCAAACCTATAATTAATGAACGCTTCATTTTAATCATCTGCGCTCTCCTTATCGAATAATGGCAAATTTGCCAATGTGTTTTCTACCATCAGGAAGCTCGACAGCGAAGACATAAAGTCCCGGCGCGATTTCCTGACGATTGATCGTTGTCAGGTCCCATGCTTCAGAATCATCATAGGGATTATTGTGCTCTACCATATTTACGAATTCACCGGTTAAGGTAAATATCTTGATCGTACATTCTGTTGGAAGATTGGTAAACAAAAGCTTTTTGGTATACTGACTCTGTTCCCATTGTGCAGACACAAAATAGGGATTCGGAACTACTTTAATAGCTCCCAGATCATCTTCTGTTAAATTTACTTCCTCACTAAAATCAGCTGCTGTAAATCTAAATTCATCACCATCTTCAAAAGGTTTGTGTGTTCGGAAGTACAGGGTATCACCCGGAGTAAAGGGGTAACCTGTTGGAGCAAGCAATAAAGTATCCCATATAAATTCAAACGACCATGTAGCCATGGGCATGGCTGCAGGATAGCCCGGCACGCCCGTTTCAAAAAAGATTATTTCATCTAAATAGTTGAGCGTATCGTCTTTTGATATTGCTTCTTCCTTGATCCAGATGGGAACTCTTTCGCCATCCGGTAAACGTATCGCTTTAAATGGGACAGGACCGGCAAAGGCAGGAATGGGAACATTCCAATAAGCCGTATCTAATATTTCATCCGCAGCCCCAAAAATAATTGCATAATCCGAGGCGGTCGGATAAGGCAAAGTGGAGCGGGGTTCTGTCGTGATATATTTTTGACCGGATGCCCATGAAATTGAATCAACTGCTGCTTTTTCAATATTGTCAAATACAACCTGAAGACCATCAAATATTGGACGATAATTTGTGACAACATTGGGGTCAATATCATTGTTAGCCAATTCACTTACCAGTGTGTCATTCTCGGTCATATCGATCACGGTATATTTGGGAGCGTTAATTTTGGGACCCTTTATGGCAGGACTTGCAGAGATCGTGATTTTATATTCATGATCCGTTACATTTCCGGGTTCCGCTATTCTAATCAAGGTCTCGGTATTTCCAATAGTGCTGTCACCGGGAACAAGATTAATATGTGCTTTGATATCGATAGGATAGCGCGACGGCGTGATCCTTACAAATTGCGGAGAAAGAGGTGTCGTCCCTTTGGGATTTTCCAAGCTTTCCAGTGCATAGGTTGACCATTGATCATCCACATTGGTTGTTGACCAAGTGGTATCATATCTGATCACTTCGTAGACTATACCCGAAGAATCATCAATAACTTCTTCTGTCGATATTTCAATTGAATAACCAGGTTCAATACCAATATCAAAGGCCGTTACAGCGTAAGTATATTCTTTACCGATCTGAACATCTTCATCAAGATATTCATGTTGTAGACCGTTATCTGTTCCCAGGTTCATCCATGGCGCCACAGGATCAGGACCGGAAACACCACGGTTATATCGGGCCATATCTTCATCAAATGTCAAATCATATTGGGCAAGAGGCTCAAAACCAACTTGTGTTTGATTTACATCTAACACCGGGTCACCCCAGTTCTGACCGCCATCAGTAGATTTATAAAGACGGTATCCTTCAAAATCCAAATAGCCGGTAACGATATCTTCAGAACTTTCAGCGGCATCATCCCAAACAATACGAACAGCCATTTCCTCTTTAACGGGATCCCATTCACTAACGGCAGAAACAGTAGGTGCCTGCGGTGCAGAAAAACCCTGATAGCGAAGATCGTACATGATCTGTGCCATATTTGCATTACGATTAAGATCCGGTACGTTTTCGCCCATGATCACAGCAAATGAGAACATAGCCGTATCGCCCACTGAAAAATCGAATGGACCTGCAGACATCATACAAACACAGTCAAGGCCATCGGGAAATTGTGTTCGAAGACCCTCCATACTATCATAATGCGGATTTAGTTTGCCGCCATTATCAGGATGGAAAAACCATACATCTTCTCTTTCTGTTAAACTGGTCGTATCACCAGCCATCAATTGATACATTAATTCTTCTTTTTTAGGAGATTCGGGTTGCGTACCGTTACCAATAAACGGCCCGCCCGAACCTTCCTTATCTGTAACACCGGGTCTATTATACCAATCAAACCAATGCCAGTCTGTTAACCCTAGTTCTTCACCCGGAGCAATATAATTTGTCTCATCTACCCATACTGTATCGCTTGCTTGTGGTGTATCAAGTAGTTTAACGGCAGCAAAGGCATCAACATCGAAACGGCCATCACATTCTTTTTGATCCAGATCGTAGATATAGGCATAATCATAGGTAGCATTATAACCCATCATATCACCATCATTGGTGTTACATGGCCTATATCCGCCGCCGTAATAAGCAGAAAACATATCTGCGTCAAAATAGAAACCACAGTATGCACCTTTATAATCAAAACCCGCACCATTATTTAAACCGTATTTATCACTTTCGTTCACCACTTTCATGGTAACGAACATGATGTCTTCTGCATAAGCACGACCATAAGAATGAACGGTTGCGTAAACACGAGTTCCGGTTGGATACCCATTGTATGCTGAAACAGGTTCACGATCGGCGAATTTATCATCAAATTCAAGATAAATATCTACATCAGATGTAAAACGTCCCTCAACTTCTTCACCGTAAGTGGGTGATGATGGATCGGTATCTACCGCGTACCATCCCGGCCAAAAACGTTCTTCTTCATCTTCATCATTTGTTCGGGTGGGCCAAGATTCGGGAGCAATAGACGTTGCCAATAAAGGCCATGAATCATTTTCATCTGTCCATGTAGGTGCAGCATAATCGCCGGCTGTTATATCGCCGGAGAATGTTTTTCCCTTTGATCCCAAAACAACATCCCAGTCTGTATTGATCTGGTTTCCCGTGCGGTCCAACCAAGATTCAGAAACTGTAGAACCCCAATAAATGGTGTCGGTTCTCGCAGGATCCGGATGCCGGCGATTAGCCCAAGGATAGGCATTTCCGTCTTTATCACTTCCGGGGACTCCGATCATGAAAGATACGTTTGCAAGGTACTGGTAATCACCCCATGCACCCGCAACATCATCTTGCCAATGATCAACAAAGTTCCCGTAGTTCAAGATTGCTGTTTTAAATTTTCCCTGATCGGCATAACTTTTAGCCCGTTCATAAAGGGGATTAGCAAATGTTTTTCCAAACTGCGAGCCATATTTATCTTCAAGCGGAATCGCAAGAAGTAAAACTGGTAGTAATAAACATCCTAAGCGTTGAATATATTTCATTAATTAACTCCTTAAAACTCCACTTCTACAAAGAAATCAAGACTTCTCTGATCATCATAATACCAAGGACGATCATAGATGGTTGAACTTCTTATACCATCAAGAATATAACCCTCGTCAATACCACCGGGATTGTCCGGAGTCCCTGTACGTGGATAAACGTATAGAGGATTTTCTCTATTGAAGAGATTTGTACAAACTAAACCAAGTACCAGGCGACTTGAACCAATAATATCAATATACTTTCTAATAGCAAGGTTTGTCGTGTAATAAGCCGGCATACGTTCACTATTTTGAGGACCCAATTGATCATTGTTCAGAACAGGAGTATAGGGTGCTCCCGAGATCGCCACAAAGGTCAGGTTTGTCATTGTGTTTTGGAAAAGGTTATATGAACCGACCGGAATTCCGTATCCCTTGGGAATGCGGAATGTCAATTGTGCACTAAAATCGTGTGTTCGGTCATAATCCTGCAAAACCTCATTCTTCGGCATAGTAAGAGGGTTTTCTCCGTTTCGGTAACCTTCCCATGGATCGGAACGGTTTCCTTTCGCCACTGAATAAGTATACTGTATATTGCCGGTCAAGAATTTACCCCGGCGTTTTTCAAAGATCATATCCATACCACGAGCTGAACCATAATCATAGTTTACAAAGGTCGTATAGGTTACAGATCCCACACGAACTTGTTCTGTTGAGTTCATGTTACTGTAATCCTTTGACCAACCAACAACTCCCAGCACATAATTACGTGCTACTTCAGTATTAATACCAAATTCATAACTGGTTACTTTTTGAGCACTAACATCGGGATTACCAACAAGCGGCAAAGGAGTATTAAAGAATTCATCTAAATTATCGCGCTCATCAATATTGTTATAGATATCGCGATAAGTAGGATTTTGATAATAAATACCGTATCCGAACGTAAACGTTGCTTTATCTGTAATTACATGTGAAAATCCCAAACGGGGACTCCAAAGAAATTCCCAATTAGTCGGAACAAGCACAGAATCCGGAACCCGGGGATCTGCCCACATGGAATCATTTGCGTTGGCTGCGTCAAAACGTAAACCGGCATTGATAACCATCCAGGGATATTCGATCTTATCTTGAAGATAACCGGCAAATTCTTGGGGAATACGATTATAGTTTTCAGTATAAGGCGTCGATAACCAAGGTAATTGTACTTCGTCAAAGACAATATCATGTGTCTTATAGTCGAGTCCACTCTTTATCTGATTATGCCTGCCAACCTGTGATGTAAGATCTAATCTATATTCCTGAGTACGAGTACGAGTATAGTGAAAATATCTATCTGCGCCACTATAGTAATACTCTCCGGAATAATTCTTTAAATTAGGGCTGGCCTGATACTCTATGGTCATTTTTTCATCAATAAAAGGATATAATATATAAGGTTGGTTGTACTGTTCAGGTGTAAGCCACTCACCCATTTCATCACCATGATGCCAAATGGTATCTGCTCCTGAGAGCACATACTCAAGTGGAATATAATTTCCTGTTCCATCATCCACGTAAGGAACTTGAGTGCTATCATAGAAATTTTCTAAATAACGCTGTTCTACCCAATCGGGGTAACCGTCGCCATCGGAATCATAGTTCCGTACACCCATGGTCATTTCTTGTGTAAAATTAGAATAATTAAAAGTGTAATAGGTCTTGTCATTTAATTGATGGCGCCATTCTAAAGCATAGCGTTTTGACACTTTTTCTACTTCATTTTTACCAAGATCATAATAAATATAAACAGGGTCAAACGCCTTATAATTTGAATTTACATACCAATGCGAAAGATTTAAACGAATCTTTGGCGACACAAGAAAAGTCAGTTTTGAAAATATATCAAATGTATTGTCAAATCCAAATGAACGCCATCCTGCAATTGTGTCTAAAGGATTAATGTGATTATCTTCGTTATAATCGCTTAGGGGATCATCCATATCAAAAGCATAATCGTCAAATTCGTATACCGCATAAGCGCTATTCGTTTGATCAAAACTGGTCCACCAACGAATTCTATCCGTAAAAAGGGGTCCGCCAAAACCACCTGCGATCTTGGAATAATTTCGCAACTGATCTTGCTCTGCTGAGACGGGCCCAAAATTACTGCGTTCATAGCGTAGCATTCCGGTAAATTTGCTTGGGCCGGTTTGCGTAACGGTATTGATCATACCGGACATTGCATCGCCGTACTCAGCATTAAAAAAACCCGTCTGGAAATCAACCTGCGCTACAGCAAATTGGTTCAAACGCGTACCTTTACCCTTGCCTCCGTAAAGCGGGTTTTCAAGGTACATACCATCAATCATGAAACCTGTCTCATTGGCTCGACCGCCACGAACATGAATCTGCTCGATACCGCGTTCTTCAAATCCGGGGATACCCAAATCGGCAGTCTTGATCTCAATAATACCCGATTGCAGTGTATAAACTTCAGTCATATCACGAACGGGAAGATTAAGCACCTGTTCTGATTCCATGATAATCTTACGTCCAACTACATCTTTTTCAACAGAAGGACGATCTGCAATCACTTCTACAACTTCGCCTTGGACAGCCTCGACTTCCATACGAACGTTAATAATAGTTGATTGATCACGAATAACTTTAACACTTCGTTGGATTACTTTTTTAAAGCCGATCATTGTATATGTTACAGTAAATTCACCGATCGGAAGGTTGATAATATTGTAATAGCCTGTCTGGTCCGCAAAGGTCCCCATATGGGTATCTTCAACCATGATGTTGACACCCATAAGCGGTTCATTGGTCCCGGCAGCCACAATGGTACCGCGGATAGAACCAACAATATCGCCATAAGCCATGCCAAAAAATAGCAGACAAACTACAAAAAGGATATAACCTTTCTTCATACAATCCCCTTTAGGACAGGTCGCCCTTCCAATGGAAGGGCGACCTGTATGTTTGTAAACAATTTATTTTAATAATACTGATTTTCGAGTAACAGTTACATTATCCCCTGTCAGAGAATAGAAATAAATACCCGAGGACATGTTTGAACCGTCAAGTTCAATTTCATAATGTCCACTTCCTTTATATTCACTGAAAAGAGTTTTAACTTTTCTACCTAAGGTATTAAATACTTCAAGATTGTATTTACCTGCTTGATGGATATCAAAATTGATCGTTGTAATAGGATTGAAAGGATTGGGATAATTTTGTTCAAGCTCGAATTTAGCTGGAACATCAACAAAACCTTCAATTCCACTGACGACTGATGAATAATCTACATCCATGAAATATAAACGATTCTTATAATCTTCCGGTACTGCGTCTGAAGTATCATCATCTACAGTATGGGTAGCATAGTCCGGAACCTGATATATAAGATAAACATGATCATCGGTAGCATCGGGATCAGCATGTGCACAAATTTCATCGAAGTCATCTGTGTTCGTTGCGTTAATCTCTGTCTGCCAAGTTTGACCGGCGTTTATTGAACGTCGAACATATATATCATAAGATTTTTTATATAGCAGTGTATCGCCAGGGGATTCGGGGTCTTCTTCTTTATAGATATTACCTTTGGGATAAACGGCGTAAATGACATCAGGGTTTTCGGTGGACGTTGCCATTGCGGGGAAAAAACTTTGCCATGCGCGATCACCATGACCATAAGAAAAACGCCAGGTATTCTGCATACTTGTTACAAAAGATACGCTCCAAACTGCTGATTCTGATGCCGGATCTGCACAATAAAGATGATAAAATCCACAATATTCATTTACTGTTGGCATAATATAGCCCGACTCTTCAGATTCAGGAATAACCAAACACATAAAGTGAACACCACCATTTGCATCAACAACCACGTCATTATCATATCCGATAAATAGACCCGGGTAATTTAAAGTATCAAGAATTGCATCTTCAGAACCTGTAAGCTCATCAACGATCACGGTATCTGTACCATTAACAACTTCAAATTGTTGTGAAGGAAGATAAACGTCAAAAATATTATCATCAAAAATATGGTCCTCAACATAATAATAAGGGACATCATCATCAAAAGATGTTTCACTCCATGTTGCACCATAATCAGTTGTTTTACGGAATTTAAAGGTGTGATATGCGTTATCCTCAACCATAGTATCAATCCCCGTATGCCAGTACGCAACATTTGCAATATAGCCTGTACCATTATCTGCAATTGAGATCATAGCATCTGAGGTGGTTGAGCCGTCTGCAGTACCTTCTTCAAAATAGGTCAAAGCATCAAGGATTTTCACAGGTTCCTGAAAGGTAATAGCTCCGGTCGTGATATCATTTGAGCGGAATAAGTACATGTTATGACTACTAATTGTTCCTGTAACGTCAAATTCGCGCCACGTGGTAAATGTCATATTTAAATGTCCGGTTCCGCCGTCTTCTTCACAATAGTCCGGGCAACCCATCCACATAGCTTCCGGGTTTGTTGTTACATTACCAATAACCTGGGGTGGGGACAAATAGGGAAAACCATATGGCAGTAGTGTTTCATCTACAGAAAATAATGGAAGTGCGTCATTTTCAACTCCACTTTCCAAGCCGGTGTATTCAGTCCACGCGATCATAAGACTGTTTCCAGCACCAATGGCAGAAGGATATCTTGCTGCCAATTCACCGGGAGATGTTGCGTTTACATTACTTTGATTTGACCATGTTACACCATCGTTCAGACTGTATGCCATTCCAACAACACCAGAAGATGCTTCAATACCGGCCCACTGGCGATAAGCCATAACAAATGTGTTTCCATTATGAGAGACAGGATTAGTAACGCCGGAGACAAGTCCAAAACCATTTTTACTTGAATCGATCAATACAGCCGCAAATGCCGGATCATAAGCTGATGCGGATTTCGCGGTAGCTTTTGATAACTGTTCACTATAGATCTCTCTACCTGTTTCTTTTACAATTCGCTCTACTTTACCTTTGTAGTTTAACGGTAATATTTCCGTTTGAACTGCAAAAACTGAGCTAAGTAACAACACCGCCACAAGTGTTGCGATAACAATGCGTTTCATAACAACCTCCAAATTGTTTTAATCAACGTATAAGCTTGATGTTTCTTTTTCTGTTTTCAATACAATGGTCGAATCAGTGTTTTTCACGTTATCGATCAAATTCATGCTATCCAATAATTTTTCAAGATCCTCTGTACCTGAAGTACGGACTTTAGCCATAATAGAGCCCTTACCGGCGATATAGTGGATTTCTTGTATTTTGTCAAATCCCGCAAGTACCTTTCCGGTATCTCGCATTTTTGTTAGGTCATAAAGAGAGATCAACACGATTGCCAGAAGGTTCAACCCCAATATAGCCGGTTCTAATCTTGCTTCATACGCCTTAACTATCCCTGCTTTTTCAAGCTTTTTTACACGCTCATAAATCGCAGAAGCTGTCATTCCCATATGTCGTGCTATCTCTGCATTTGATGTTCTTGCATTATCCTGCAAGATCTTCAAAATAATCCTGTCTTTTTGGTCTAACATTTTGTTATTCTCCAGTTAAAGTTAAAATTACATGATAAATTGCAGGTCAACAAGAAAAAAAACGAATAATTTTGAAATATATAAGTTTAAATAAAGAGTTTATTGATGATTTATTGCTACAGCATTAGTATATATATCCCAAAAGATAAAATATCTAGGGTGAACCCTATAAAAATACTACGAAATCTGCTTCTATATCGCCATGTCTGATATATTGTGATCAAAGGCGGGCTGAAGAGTGCTTTTCTCGGTTGTTGATGGTTGAAACCATAAGAAGAATTTAATAAATCATGTCATCGCGTACTTGATCCGGGATTTCATTTATTGATCACTCCAACTTATTTGGGAATCTCCCATTATTCAGATCCCGGATAAACTTGCCACCGGTCCCCGATCGTTCGGGGTTCCGGGATAACACAAGGGAGGGGATCGAGAGCTGATGGTTGAAAATAAAGTCGATTTGTCTAGCCGTCTGGTGAATTCTTGAATCTTGCCTTTTGGATCTTCATCTTTGTACTTTGTACTTGAATAAAAAAACCCTCCGCGAAGGAGGGTTTTTTTATTATGTCTTAAGTATTCGACTTAGATACCAATTCCGAGACAGATTAGATTTTCTGTTCCGAGGAATTGTCCTGGACGAAATACATAATCTACAGAAATCTTAGTTGTGCTTACATCAAATTTAACACCTGCACCGAGGGTTAAACCATAAACGCTATAACCAAGATCTGCACCGGCTGCATTCAACTGAAATGCATAGCCTGCGCGTACAAATCCGATACCGGCAAAGTTAAGTTCAGTACCCACTTTGAGGTAATCGGTTTCGGCATTACTATTCTGATAAACTGCGCTGACCAGAATCATGTCTGTAGGCTTATATGTCAAGCCCATTTCCATGCTTGCCGGTAGCTGATCCGAAGAGGTGAGAACATTGAAGAAATCATCATATGTTTCATCTTCTTCTCTTGCAGAGAACAACATTGCGGTTCCATCATATTCCATGTTGGTACCAATATTGCGAATGGCAAGACCAAGTCCCAAACCTTCCACATCCATTAGGTTTTGATACTGTAAACCAAAATCGAAAGCAAAAGCCGTACCGCTTGCACGGGGGATGCTTTCATAGATTAGTTTAGCATTCAAACCAATGCTAATGCGGTCGGTTAATTCTCTAGCATAGGATGCGCCAAGCACCGAAAATGTCGGTGAGAAGGTAGCACCGGTACCGTCCATATCATGAACGGTCGTAATGGCGATTTCCCCCATTGCGAGAGATTTCATACTGACAGCCAACACGCCATTTGATCCTGTATTAAATGCAAGAGCAAAATAGTTTGTTGAAATGTCTGCTATAATCTTTGCCGAGGAGAACATACCGTCCACCCGGCCCTTAACATCGCTCAGACCTGCAGGATTCCAGAATATTGCATCTACACCGGCTGTGTAAGCAATATCAGATCCGCCCATACCCAGCGAGCGTCCGCCAACGGGGATCTGGACCTGAACACCGGCTGTTGTGCCGGTTCGGTCAATATCTCCCGCAAAGGCAACACCCACAAACAGGGCTGCGATCAGGATAAGCGACATGAATTTATTTAAAAGTTTCATCATAACACTCCTTTAATATCGTTATGGTTTCATGCGGCATCAATAATATTCCAGAATTTGTTTCTTCTGAACGATCATGACTTTCAAGATCTTCTGTACACCTGTTACACCATCAATTACTACATCAGGCATATCGATATGCGCAATGTACATACCACTACCAACAGGGATGTCTGACTCATTGGCCAAAGTCCACTTTTCGAACTGACCACTCACGTGCTCAATTGTTTTAACCAATACACCAGCAAGATTGAATATCTTGATGGTTGCCGTTGTCGGCAGGTGTGTAAAGGTTACATACTGATCATAAGGCGTCGTTGCCAGTTCGTTGTATGCGTAGTATGGATTCGGGAATACATTGATCTTATCAAGTGCAAGTGTCATCAATGAATCGCTTGTTTCCGGAGCATAATCAGCAGTTGAGAATGCAAATACATCTTGGTTGGCAACATTTACATTAGAAGCAAAAATTTCTATTTCAAATTCTTCTTCTACATAATACCAGCCACCTCTGTCAACTGGTGAAATATTATACAACACAGGCCAAGCAAAGCAATCGTCTGAACTGCCTCCCGGCAAATAATCGGTATATGTTGCATCATAATCATCATTGAGAAAGTAAATATACTCATATCCACCTGCAGCAGCATAAATTGAATCCACAGGATTATATCCCATATCCCAAATATTATTTTGGCCGGGAGTTCCTGTGTCTTCCAAAAATGCTATTTTCAGTCTGCGTGGAGGAATGCTTTCAGTATCATAAGCTGCTATTGGAATGTCTGCCAGAGAAGTACCCCAGTTACCCCAACCGTCAATGCTAACAGCCTTAGACCATCTATCTGGACTCGAAAGCTTACTATTTGCCATTTTTTCCGCCATTGTAGCTACACTACCCTTGACAGTATCTCCGGCAAAATACAGTTTCACATCCATGTAGTCTAAACCTGATGTTAATGTAGTTCCAAGATGTTGATTTCCATTACCTAAACCACCCCAGAGACCAATCCATCCTTTATCTCTACCTGAAATCCAACGACCACCGTCAAAATCCCAACCAGCAAGATAAGCATCATCGTAACTGGCATAAGCGGGACCATAATTTGTGCTGTAGAAATCGCCGTGTTTGTTTGGATTGATACCCACAGGTGGACCTGAAACTCTGATACCTAAACCATCAACGAGAGTTGTTGCTTCAAGATCTTCCAAAGTTCCAAGAACTTTTTGACCTGTTACAGCAACCGTATCAAGATCAAGATCGGTCAATGCCCATTGTGTTTCCGAACTATCAGTATTGAAAACAAAACTGATCTCATAATCGTGACCTGTTACAGCCACGGGATCAATCACAACGAGTTGGATCTGACCATCGCTAATACCTACTGTATGCGTTGTTGGAATCGCCATATCAGGAGCAACTGTAGCTGTACCCGGTAGTGATTCTTGAAGTGTAGCTGCCAATGCAATCAAAGAAGATTCTTGAGCTTGTTCAGACAAGCGTCCGGGGTCTAAATTTTGATTGTATGCAGTTACGGCAAAATAATAAGTTTTACCTTCATACAGAGGTTTTCCATCAATATAATCCCAATCTATGGTTAAGAAACGTTCAATTCCCGAATCAGAGCCATAAACGATCGGAACGCTTACGGGGCTACCTTCATATTCATCGGGGGTGCGTGTTTCGTAAATCATTCTAATACCATTAACGATATCAAAAGTTGCAAGTCGAATAGCTTGATCTTTCGTTGCAGTAGCATGAGGTAACTGATAAACGTTATATCCTTCAAATACATATCCGGATACTACAGTTTCTTCGACCTGAGCTACACTTTCCTGGTCTGATCCCCATTCAAGAATAAGAGTATTTTCTTGAGGACGAACCGTAACATTCGGTGAAGCCGGAGGTTTCGGAACTTCAAGGAACAAACCATTAAACAAGGTCTGTGCTACAGCATCCGTAAGTTTAAGGTCTGCGACTGAACCGATATTGTCTGCACCTAAACCACCAAGAATAGCCACAACGACTTCTTGTGATTCGCCCGGGGCGAAAGTAAATGGACCGGATGACAAACACATGCGGCGGTCACCGGGTGTAAAGTAGCTTTCTGTACCATCAACTTCGAGTGCTCCGGGAATAGTAGGATCTCCATAAAGCGGAAACTTTGTTGTTGCTGCACCGGCTACGTTACCAAGAGTCCAAGGAGAAGGAGCATCCACGTCTTCAGTCGGTTTGAAACCCCTGAGCAGGTTATAGAACTCAAGAGTACCGACATAGTCGCCAAGTTCCGGATCTTCAATAGCGGAACCCGCTGCAAACCAACCGAATGAAGTCATAGGAAGGTTTTCGTGATCCAAAACATATTCGAGTCCACTAATAGCAGTGTCGCCGACACTGGCTATCATAGGGCCCTGGAAAAAGTCATAACCGAAAGCGGGGGGTGCGAGGCCAAAGACATCGTAATCGGCATCGGTAGCTTCACCATTGTAGGAATAGCCCATACTTAATGTCGTGTCACAACCTGCATAGTCATTGGCTGCAGAACCCAGATCGGGGTCAGCCCACATGGATACATATACATCGGTCATGGTGGTATTTGATTTGTTGATCAGTTTGTTGGATCGGAAAATGATCTGTCCCAAACGAACACCGGCCTGATTGTAAGCCCAGAGAGTCGTCTGTAGCTCGACACCAATAGGTTGTGAGCCGTAAAGACTGGTTGTTACGGTTGCGCTATAGTCGTTTACTACATACCACAACACCTGATCTGCCTGAGCGATACCAGGTGTTTCACCGATATCGGGGTCGTAAACACCGTCATCATTAAGATCATAAAATGGAGCACCCCATGCTGTTGGCCATTCTTCCCAATCTAATGCATATTGATCCATTATGTCTTGGGTCATGGCTTCGGTAACACTGCTGGCTGAAGTTTCATTCAGCTCTGCAGCATCCGCGATAAGCATAGCGTGATTCAGGCTTAAATAATCGGTGCGAATACGGTAAACGCGAACGAGTGGGTCCGCAGCACTGGCAATCTCATAAGTTCCATCTTCGTAATTTCCGCCGGTAATAACACGGCCTGGTTGTGTTCCGATATTATAGGTTTGTCCACCAACACGAATTTCTTCGCTTGTGCCGTATTTACCACCCCAAATAAAACCATCCTGATAGATAGCGCCGGCTGTACCGCGAGGATAAATACCTCCGGAACTTCCATTCGGCTGTTGAGCGGTTTTACCATTGTAATAAACCCAGTAACCCCAGTTTGAAATATTCGACATCGTCCGGGTTACCTGGCCGGCTGTCGTTGCCGCTGTTTTCGCTAACGGTTGGCCATCCAATGGCTTGGCCACCAATCCCACAGCGAAGAGTAACGCGACAATGGTTACTATTGTAATTATTTTCTTCATCATTATCTCCTTAACTATACGTTTCATCAATGTTAGAATGATAAGCGAACGCCAAAGGTAATCTGACGGGGATTGCCAAATAGCTCTCTACTAATGCTATCCCAGTAAGCCTGACCATTGACCAAATTAATGGCTGTATACATATCTATATAATCTTGTCCACCATTATTTGCGATCGTAGTTGCTGAGCGAACAGGGTCGGTCAGGAAACCATCGTCTTCCGCGTTTCCGGTGAATTCATATACATTGACAATATTCTTACGGTTAAAGAGGTTGGTAACCATAACAAATACATTGGCGTCCAAAGATCCGATCATAAAGGATTTGTCCAAACGAAGATCGGTAGTGAACTGCCAAGGTGTTGTTGAGGCACCAATAGGTTCCAATGCTATTCTATCACGGGTATCATCCATATAGTCGATACCTGCGGTATAGGGATCAGATTGACCACCGACTTTTACATCAACAAATGTAAAGGGGTGACCACTTGAGAAACCAATCAAAAGGTTAGCGCCCATGTTTTCAAGCAGGAAGCCACCATCGTTATCACCGAAGCGATAATCGAGGTTGATCGATCCAGTATGCATCTGTGAAAAATCCAAAGGATTGATCGTAGACGGCATTTGGGTGTTCATATAAAGAGCACCATGAGCTGCCGTACTGTTAGATGCAGTACCTTCCGCCATAGTTAGAGTATAATTGATACTTCCTGCAAGACGGTTTGTACGGCGCATATTCATACGAACTTCAACACCTTTCTGTGTTGCAAAATCGCCATTTTCAAATCTGTCGTAATAACCCGGAATCGTTGATCCGGACGTAGGAAGCTGTTTAACCACTTCAACCAAGCCTTTTACATTTTTGTAAAACGCTGTCAGGTCTAATGCAGCAAAATCTGTGATCTCGCGACGGAAACCAACTTCGTATGAAGTGGTGCGCAGCGGATCCAAACCAAATCCAACCGGGTTCTGAAAATAGAAACCCTGGCGGACAATATGACGAGCATAAGTATAAGAAGAGAAATATGCTTCGTTCAATCGCGGCATCTGTACAAACTGACCATAATTCAAATAGAAGACAGTTTTATCATCAATTGGGAAAGAGAAACCGATACGAGGACTTAAATTGATAGACGGTGCCTTATTTACCCATGCAGAATCCGCTAACATTGAGGTAGCAGGATCAACAGCCGGGTTGGCCGGGTCAACAAGTTCTCGGTCGTCTGTATCAAAATAATCAAATCTAAGACCGGCATTGATGATAAGATCTTTATATTCGATCTTGTCCATTAAATAAGCTGCAAACTCAGTCGGATGTTTGGGACCATCAATATAGGTACCATCATCATAAACGGTTTGTGTTGTCGTTTTATTGCCAAATGCATCATAGCCATAAGCGTCAACACCTGCGTTTTGGATCCATTGAGCTATTGGAATAGAATCCAAATTACCATACTGAGTATAACCGGAAACCGAACCGGGTTCGCCTGCATAGATCATAGCAGCAGGAGCAACACCGAAGTAGCGAATTGTATATTGTTTAATATCAGCACCTATTTTAAGCTCGTGATGTTTATTGATTTGATTGACATAATCAATATTCAAGCCAACGTAGGTTTGTTCCTGATTCAGGTAAAAGTTTAAAGGTTCGCCATCGCGCTCAACAGGAAAACCATTAACAATATAATTGTATTGAGGTCTGTAGGCGTTACGGTAAGTTACTTCACCACCGGTATATTCGGAAACTGCTGTACTATCCCACCATTTTTTCCAGTCGTTACCAAAATACGGATCATTCAATTCGCGTTGGTAGCGGAAATAACTGGCCTTCACATCAATATATGATGTGTTTGAGAATAGTTTAGTAGCTTTTGCCGATATAAGTGTTGTGGGTGTAGTATAATAATAGGTTCTGTTGTTCATCGTGTTAAGCATAACCGGTGCATTGTATGAACGGTCATATTTTGTCCAGTCGTGCAACACATCAAAACGAAGGCGAATCGGAAGATCAATAGTGACTGATCCGTTAATCGCATAAGTTAAGTCTTTTGAACCTGTAGTAAATCCATCAGGATATACCATATTAACTGTATCAGCATTTGTGTCATCATTCGGATTGTTGTTGATCATATTCAGAAATTCGAACCCTTCGCTGAAACGAACTTCGGAATCCAGTTGTTGGTCATACTGTCCGGCAACAAAAAATTTAACTTTTTTGCCGATCGGGCCACCAAGAGTGGCGATCATGGAATTATGTCCATAATTATAAGTTCCAAGAACTTTTTGTCCGAGAGTTGGATCACGGAAACCGTCTGTACGGCCTTCAAATGATCCTGTTAATTTTGAGCTACCACTTTTGAGCTCAGTTTTCACGATACCTGCATTTGCATTTCCCATATCAGCGGTATAACCGCCGGCAAATACTTGAATTTCTTCAATAGCATCATGAATGATCGTCATTACGTTATTATTATTGGTCGGCAATGATGTTGACACACCACCTACTAAAAACTTAACTTCGTGAGGACGACCACCACGGATATGAACTTGTCCATCCTGGAGGACCACTCCAGCCATGCCAGCAATAATGTTCGCAACACCGCGAACAGGTACATTTTCAAGTTCATCTGATGTTGTCATGGAAACAGAGGATGTCACAGATTTTTCGAACAATTTACGTTCTGCCACAACGGTCACTTCCTGACCCGCGATAACAGATCCTTCAAGTTCAAAATTCAACTCGGTCGTAACACTTGAAAGAACACGAACTTTTTGGATCGTGAGTTTCTTATGTGAAATGATCGATGCTGAAACATCATAGGCTCCAACCGGGACGTTCAAGATAATAAACGAACCGTCAGCATTCGCTGCCGCTCCGAGAACCGTTCCTTCTAGAAGAACATTGGCTCCCGCTAGGGGTTCATTTGTCTTGCCGTCCGTGACTACTCCCACAATCTTACCTGTAGCCTGCGCGAAAACGCACATAGGTAAAATCATAAGAATAGCTAATACGGCTACAACAAGCTTCTTCAT
>Ga0307992_1000422_pt1 | contig 27267 bp, 20 predicted proteins | sample EllFjometagen133_FD_203162 | JGI IMG/M metagenome (GOLD analysis project Ga0307992, IMG submission 203162) | Marine microbial communities from Ellis Fjord, Antarctic Ocean - #133 | ecosystem: Environmental > Aquatic > Marine > Unclassified | place: Southern Ocean | collected 2014-10-08
AAAGACTCGTGGTGATCGTAAATTACCTCTTAATGTAGCTGCTAAAGAAGCCTTATTAAATTATCTTGAGATTCGTCCTCGTGCTCGAGAAAAAACAGTCTTTTTGACTAAAACATGTCGACCATTTTTAGTGCGAAATATTAGAACTGCGATTGATCGCTATTTTCGTTTAGCTGGGATTAAAAATTCTAAGGTGAATGACCTGCGACACACTTTTATTGTAGAACAACTTAAAGCTGGGACTCCCTTAGTGTATGTGTCTCAATTAGTGGGTCATAAGCGTATTACTACTACTGAAAAATACCTCAAGTTAATCGATGAGTCTGGGATAAATCCCAATGTTAAAATTGAAGAATTATAAATTTGACAAACCTAAATCAAAAGAATTAAAATACACCAACCTATGATAAATTTATACATTAACACTAGCTCTTGGTGGACCAGCCGTTACCTGTGGCAGTGCGGTTAATTTGTAGTGTATTAAAAAAGTAACCCGCTCTGCAGCGGGTTTTTTTGTGCCTAAAATTATTTTAGGTAAATATCAATATTATTATTAAAGAAAGAAAATTATTATGAAAAATTACAACTATCCAGATAAAAATGGCAACTTTGGCCAATATGGTGGGAGGATTGTACCCCCTGCATTAAAAGAAGTTTTGGTTGATGTTGAAAAGACCTATCTTAAACTTAGGGATAATCCTGAGTTTATTAAAGAGTTGAGTCTTCTTAATCGGAATTACACAGGAAGACCCAATCAGCTTTATCTGGCTGATTCTTTGACCAAAAAAGTTGGTGGAGCCAAAATTTATCTCAAGAGAGAGGATCTTAACCACACTGGAGCTCATAAAATAAATAACACTCTAGGACAAGCTTTAGTAGCTAGAAAGCTGGGGAAAACCAAGCTCATTGCTGAAACTGGGGCTGGCCAACATGGCGTAGCGGTTGCTACTGTGGCTGCTAAATTTGGGATGGAGTGTGACATTTATATGGGTGAGCGGGATGTAATCAACCAGCGCATGAATGTCTATCGAATGAAGCTTTTGGGTGCCAAGGTAGTTCCAGTTACCTCGGGTCAAAAAACTCTTAAAGACGCAATTGATGTTGCTTTGGGTGCATTTATCAGTGAGCCTGAAACATACTACATGTTAGGTTCTGCTGTTGGACCCCATCCCTATCCAATGATGGTGAGAGATTTTCAATCAGTGATTGGTAAAGAAGCCAAGCAGCAAATTCTAGAAGCTGAAGGTAAATTACCAGATTACGCCGTGGCTTGCGTAGGTGGTGGTTCCAACGCCCTGGGGTTATTTTATGAATTCATTCCTGATGAAGAAGTAAAGTTAGTCGCAGTTGAGCCAGCTGGTAAGGGTGAGGATACCGATTATCATGGATTGGCACTTAGTAAAGGTAAATTTGGGTTAATTCATGCCTTTGAGTGTTTAGTACTCCAAGATGACCAAGGAGAGATTGCTGAATCTTACTCAGCTGCTTCTGGGCTTGATTATCCAGGAGTAGGGCCAGAGCTTTGTTTGCTGAAAGATTTAGGGCGGGTAAAAGCTGTAGGAGTAACAGATGACGAAGCAGTTAAGGCTTTCCAGTTGCTTTCTGAGACTGAGGGCATTATTCCAGCGCTAGAATCAGCTCATGCTGTTTCCTATGCGGTCAAGCTAGCTAAAAAGTTAGATAAAGACCAGGTAATAGTGGTTAACCTCTCTGGTCGAGGCGATAAAGATGTTAAAAACGTCTATGAAAACTTAATTAAGCAAGAGAAATAACCACTAATTAAATCAAGGTGGTGGCAACTTGCTCCTGTCACCACCTAAGATTTAGATATAATAAACAAGAATTTAAAAGGAGAATTTATGAAAAAATTAGTTTTTTCTGGCATTAGAGCCACAGGGAGATTACATTTGGGTAATTACTTAGGTGCAGTAAAAGGAATGTTGGAGCTTCAAGCTGATCCAAATTATGAAATGTTGTTTGCTGTGGTTGATATTCATGCCATGACTACCCCGTATGATAAAGACAAACTGAGTCAACAAACTTATGACGTGGTTTTAGATTATTTAGCTTGTGGTTTAGATCCCAAACAAAGTCTACTCATAGTTCAATCTAAAGTAGGAGATCTTCACTCAGAGCTGGCTTTTCTTTTCTCAACTGTGATGACTATTGCTAGGATGCAACACCTGCCTACCTTTAAGGATAAGGTGAAACAGCACCCCAATAATGTCACCATGGCTTTACTTAATTATCCATTATTAATGGCAGCTGATATTTTGGCTTACAAAACAGATATAGTTCCAGTAGGAATTGATCAAGAGCCACACCTAGAAGTCACACGAGAAGTGGCACGAAAAATGAATCATCTATATGGTTTGAACTTTCCTGAACCTACTAGATTTGCTACTGAAGGAGAATATGTGCCTTCTTTGTCTGGAGAAGGCAAAATGAGCAAATCTATAGAAGGAAGCTATATTAATTTAACTGATAATTTAGAGATGATTAAGAAAAGATTGGCCAATGCACCAACAGATAGTGGCCAGGGTGATAGTGTTTCAACTAAGGGTGGAGTGGCTAATTTATTACAGTTTGTAGAATTGTTTCAAGGTAAAAGTAAACGCAGTGAATATGAAAAACAATATATTTCCACAGGTATTCGTTATGGTGATTTGAAAAATGAGTTAGCAGAGGCAATTTATAAAGAACTCAAACCTATTCAGAAGAAACGCGCTGAGTTGGAGAAAAATCCTGATTACATTGAAAAAGTGATTGAGGAGGGGGCTAAAAAAGCTCGTAGCATTGCTAGTGCTACTTTATTAGAAGTTAAACAAAAGATGGGATTAATATGATCAACATTGATGAATTTGCTAAAGTAGAAATGAAAGTAGGTAAGGTTACTTTGGCCGAAAATGTTGAGGGGAGTGAAAAATTAATTCGTCTCCATGTGGATTTTGGTAAAGAAGATATTAGAACAATTTTTACTGCTGTTCGATCTTTTGGATATTCTCCAGCAGATTTCACTGATAAACAATTTTTATTTACTACTAACCTTGAGCCTAGGAAAATGATGGGCGAAGAATCTCAAGGCATGATCTTGGCGGTGGAGGATGAAGATGATAATTTTTTCTTCATCGCTGCTGATGGTTTACCACTCGGAGCTCAAGTTTGTTAAGCTCATGTTACAATAAAACACCATGACAGAGAAAAAAGCGAAACAGCCTCCTGTTAAAAAACAAGCAAATCAACCTCGATTGCCTATTAAAAAAGTTGAAGTAAAAGTAAACCTGAATAAATTTTTTAGTAAGGGTTTGATTTACCTTATTCTTGGTTTGTTATTTTTACCTTTTTTAATTCAATTATTTACTGGTGGCGCCAATGAACAGATTACTATCAGTCAATTAGTACGTGATATTCGTGAAGAAAAAATTGAAAAATTAGATGTAGCCGGACAGCAACTTCGAGCACATTACAGCAATGATGGCCAAGTTAGAATTGCTCGCAAAGAAGAAGGCCAACAGGCTTTAGAAGTTTTAACTGCTTCTGGAATTGATTTGGCAGAGTTAGATCTGGAAATCGAGAATTTATCTTTTGGTGAAATGTTATGGGAATTAGTAATTAATCTTTTGCCAATTTTATTGATGGTGGTATTTTTCTTCTTTATTTTTCGTCAAGCACGAGGAGCTCAGGATGGCATTATGGGTTTTGGCAGAAGCAAAGCCAAAATTTTTATTAAAGGTAAACAGAGTACATCTTTTAAAGATGTAGGTGGAATGGACGAGGCCAAAGCTGAGTTAGAAGAAATTGTAGATTTTTTAAAACATCCTAAAAAATATCAAAAAGTTGGCGCACGTACCCCCAAAGGAGTGCTGTTAGTTGGTCCAGCTGGAACTGGTAAGACACTTCTGGCACGTGCAGTGGCTGGCGAGGCTAAGGTTCAATTTTTATCTATTGCTGGTAGTGAGTTTATGGAGATGTTGGTTGGAGTTGGTGCTTCACGCGCTCGTGATCTTTTTCAAACTGCTAAAAAATTAGCTCCATCAATTATTTTTATTGATGAAATTGATGCGATTGGTCGTAAAAGAGGTCGAGGCAGTATGGGTGGTCATGATGAGCGAGAGCAAACTTTAAATCAGATTTTAGTAGAGATGGATGGTTTTACTCAAAACGATAACGTGATTGTGATGGCGGCTACTAATAGGGGTGATTTGTTAGATCCAGCTTTAATTCGCCCGGGTCGATTTGACCGTCGTGTTGTTGTTCGTCTTCCAGATTTAAAAGAGAGAAAACATATTATTAAAATTCATGCTAAAGGTAAACCGTTTACTAAAAATATAAATTGGGACAGAGTTACTAAACGAACTGTAGGATTTTCTGGAGCTGAATTAGAAAATATGCTCAATGAGGCAGCAATTGCAGTTGCTCGTGATGGTCACAAGGAAATTAAATTTACCGACATTGAAGAAGCTTCATTGAAAGTTAAACTGGGCCGTAGTAAAAAACGCCTTCATGATGAATATGAACGTAAGCTGACTGCTTATCACGAAGCTGGCCATGCAGTCGTCACTCACGTTTCTCCACATACTGATCCAGTCCACCGAATTTCCATTGTTTCTAGAGGAATGGCACTTGGTTACACTTTGACTCCACCAGAAAAAGATAAAGTTCAAGTAACCCGCTCTGAGTTATTAGAAAATATGGCAGTAATGCTAGGTGGTAGAACTGCGGAAGATCTAGTATTTAATGAATTAACTGCTGGTGCTAGTAGTGATATTAAACGAGCAACTATGATTGCTCGATCAATGGTAGTTGAATATGGCATGAGTGATTTAGGGCCGATGAATTTTGGGCCTCAATATGAATCAAGTGATTATGGCACAGTTTGGGGCAAACCTTTTGAAATTTCTGACAGTGTTCAAGCTAAAGTGGATGAAGAAATTTCTCGGTTAATTAATGATGCTCAAGCTCGATCTACTAGACTGCTGAAGAAATACAGAAAACAATTAGATATAATTGCAAAAAAACTTTTGGAAGTAGAAACTCTTGACGCCGATGAGTTTTCTGAGCTGATGGGGATGAAAAAATCAAAGCCTGCTACACTATCTTCATGAATTCGTTTTTCAGTGATGAGCACGAAATGCTGATGCTAGTTGATGCTCACGCGATTATTTATCGAGCTTATTTCGCTCTTCCGCCTACATTAACTACTCCAGAAGGAATGTTAGTTAATGCTGCTTTTGGTTTTACTCGAATTTTATTGACTGCAATTCGGGATATGAAACCAACTTATTTGAGTGTAGTTTTTGATCATCCAGATCCAACTTTCAGACATAAAGAGTTTAAGGATTATAAAGCTCATCGAGAAAAAATGCCCGATGATTTAATTCCCCAAATTAGTGTGACTAAAGAAATTGTTAAAAGTCTAAATATTCCCCAGTTTGAGGTAGCTAGTTTTGAAGCAGATGATCTCATTGGTACATTGAGTCAACAATCAGATAAAAAAACTGTCATCGTTACAGGTGATCAAGATATGTTCCAGTTGGTGAATGACAAGATTCATGTTTGGCTACCACCACGAGGAAAATATCCAGCTAATGAATATGATAAAGAAGGTGTTTATAAAAAACTTGGTGTTTATCCAAAACAAGTGATAGATATGAAGGCATTAATGGGCGATAGCTCAGATAACATTCCTGGGATTAGGGGCATTGGTCCCAAAAGTGCAGTAGCCCTATTACAGGAGTTTAAAACTCTAGATGGAGTTTATCAGGCAGTTGATGAGTTTGAAAAACACTCACATATTTTAAAGGGAGCATTTTTAAAAAAGCTTCAAGGGGGCAAAGATATTGCTTTTTTAAGTCAAAAATTGGCTACTATAGATCAAGCAGCACCAATTAAACTTGATTTAAAATCATGTAAAGTAACTGGATACAGCAAAGCGGAAGTAGTAAAGCTATTTCAAAAGTTAGAGTTTAGATCTTTAGTGAAATTTCTACCCAACGATGAATTTGAAACTAGTATCCAGAATAGTTTGTTTTAATGATTTATAATAAATTTTATGCCTAAAAAATTAAAAGTCGCTCTCATTCATGATTACTTATTGGAATATGGTGGAGCAGAGCGGGTTTTAGAAGCACTTCATGAAATATATCCACAAGCCCCAATCTATGTTTCATTTGTTGATAAAAAAGCCTTAGGTATTCACTGGCAGCGTTTTGCAAATTGGGACATTCGAAAAACCTGGTTTGCTAAAATTCCTTTGGTTAAAATTTTTTATTCACCCCTTCGCGTATTGGTTGATAGATCTTTTATGGATTTAGACTTATCTGATTTTGATTTAGTTATTTCTTCTTCCAATGCTTTTGAAGCTAAAGCGGTTCAAGTGCCAAATGGGACTCATGTTTGTTATTGCCATACTCCACCAAGGGCACTTTATGGCTATTCAACTATGACTGATTGGAAAAAAAATCCTTTAATTAAATTTGGCGGCACATTGATTAATCACTACATGCGTATCATTGATTTTAAACATGCACAAAAGGTTGATCATTTTATTGCTAACTCAGAGGAAACTAAACGTCGGATAGAAAAATTTTATCGTCGTGAAGCAACGGTTATTTATCCACCAGTTAACGTACCAACTAGAAATGAGTTGAAGGAATATAAAAAACAAGCTCAAAAGAAATATCCAACCAATTACTATCTCTACATTAGTAGACTATCCTTTTCCAAACATCCAGAATTAGCTGTACAGGCGGCTAATCAAATGGGAGTTAATCTCAAAGTAGCTGGTTCTGGGAAAATGGAGCCCAAATTAAAAAAAATGGCTAGTCATCATGTTGAATTTATGGGAGCGGTTAATGATGAAGAACTTCACGTTTTATTAGCTGGGGCTAAAGGTTTAATTTATCCAGTTGAAGATGAAGATTTTGGGATTGTACCAGTAGAAGCTATGGCCCATGGCATACCAGTGATTGCACATAAGTCTGGGGGTCCATTGGAAACAGTGGTAGAGGGTAAAACAGGAATATTTTTTGAAAAGTTAAATGTAGAGGGAGTAGTGGGAGCGTTGAAGAAATTTGGAAAATTAAAATTTGATGCTGAAGAGATTTCTAAACACGCAGAGAAGTTTTCTAAGATTAAATTTCAAAATAAAATTAAAACTTATATTAATCAGTCTTAATCAGTTTTATAAAAGCTACACTGTTGACAGGCATCATCACTTGAGCCTTCAACACAGCTGCGCTGGTGGCAATTTGTTGTTGTTGTTTTCTACCTCCTAGATATTCAGTATCGAGGGTGTAGTTTCCAGCCTGAATATTTTCAAAAGCAATTGGCACATTTTCAGCATGTGAGCCTTTGGGATCAAAGTTAGCCATTATTAGCTCTGTGTTACCAGCTTCGTTTTTAGCAGCTAAAGCTTTCACCCAACTTCCCTTACCTGTAATTTGGAGGCGTTGATTAGAAATTTTGTCCAGCATCCGCATTGCTTGATAGCGTGGTTTGGGTTGCGAGCCAAAATCTTTATGACCAAATAATCCCCAACGCCCCCACAAAGGTTGTCCTTGAGGATCTTTACCATCTTGAATTTCAAAAATAAAAGCTTTTTGGACAGTAGGAATCATCTCAATTGCTCCAGCCGCAAGATGAGCAGCTCCATAGTAATTATCATAACCAACATCATTTTCACTATCATGACCCCATTCAGTAATATGAAATTCTAGGGTTGGCTCGAGCTGGGGGTAGCGTTGTATCCATTGATTAACTTCAGCCATATCTTGTTGATAGCGCTCAATATTACGATCGTAACGATGCCAGGAAAAGAAATCAAAACGCAAATTATTCTTAATAGCGTGTTTAGCTAAAGCATTAAACCAATTCTTATAAAGAGCAGTAATGGCTGGTCCACCAATTTTGAATTGATTAACTCCTCTGGCTTGGCTAGCACCAACCGCAGCATAAGTATAAAGAGTCAAATAGTTGCGTTCGCCATAATATTTCCAACCTCCAAAAAGGTCGGGTTCATTCCAGACTTCATAGTAAACATTAGCAATTTTTCGCGTACCACTGATGTGCTCGATGGTTTTTTGAACTGTTAGTTGCCAATCTTCCCACCTCACTGGGGGTGATGTAATATCCCCAGAAGAAATCGCTGGCGGCATATAAGAAAGTGAGATATATGGTTTGGCTCCAGTTGCAAGGATGTCATCAATTATTGGATCAAATTTAGAAAAATCAAAAGTTATATTTCCCGGAGATCCTTGAACGATGTCATAAAAATCATAGATATGATCCAGACGTATGTATTCAGGATTCAAAGCTTTTACTTGAGGAATTAAAGTTTCTAATCTCCAAGCATGATTTTCACCACCTTGAGCTAAGTATCGCCATGGTCTTGGCATGGGTCCTAATATCGCTTGAGTGTCTACTCGAAAATCTGCTGGTTCACCACTGGCTCTAGAAAAAAATTCACGAACAACACTAAGTTGGCTGGAACCAGCGATAATTACTAAAGTGAGAAATAAAAAAAATATTCCACCAATTAGATATTTTTTTTGAGTATTACCTTGGTAAGCTCGATGATTCATTTTTTTAATTATTATCGTAGCATGGTGTATATTAATTAGCAGTCTCATCTTCCGCTTGACAATTTTAGCAGTCATGTCTTATGATTGCTAACATGATAGATTTAACCGCACGTCAGGTCCAAATTCTTAGGGCTATTATTGAGGAGTTTATCGAAACGGCTGAGCCAGTTGGATCAGATACGATTGATAAAAAATTTAATATTGGCATTTCACCTGCTACCATTCGCAATGAAATGGTGTACCTTCAAGATCAAGGATATTTGAAAAAATCTCATGCTAGTGCGGGTAGAATTCCTACTTCTAAAGCTATGAAGCTCTACGTGAATGAGCTAATGAAAGAAAAAGAGCTTTCTGTGGCTGATGAAGTATCTGCTAAAGAAAAAATTTGGAAGAGTCGCGATGTGTTGGGAGATCTGCTCTATGAAACCACTCGAGTGTTAGCAGATAAATCTCGTGCTTTGAGCGTAGCTATCACTGATGAGCAAAAACTCTATCATTCTGGTTCTGCCAATTTATTAAACATGCCTGAATTTTATGACATTGATGTCATGAGGCATGTTTTGCAAGCTATTGAAGAGGTTTCAATTTTAGATGAAATTTTTGATTTTGGAATTAATGAAAATCCCATTCAGATTTCTTTTGGATCAGAGCTAGGTAATAAATATTTAGAATCTATTGGTGCAATTTATATGAAAGTCAATGCAGGCAATCATTTTTGCAAGCTGGGAGTAATTGGTTCTTCTCGATTTGATTATCCTTATGTAATTCCAATGATGAAGTACTTTAAAGCATTAATAGAAGATCTTACAATAGGATAACTATGATTAAAAAATCTACTAAAAAAACCACAAATAATAAAAAAATCGTTGAATTACAGCAACAGCTGGCTGATTCACTCGAACGAGAAAAGCGTGTTTTGGCTGATTATCAAAATTTAGTAAAGCGAAATCGAGAAGAGAGAATTAAGTTTCTTCAACTAGCAAATCAGAGCTTAGTTGAAACTTTACTTTCTCCACTTGAACATTTAGGTTTGGCGGCAGAACAGATTGAGGATCAGGGCCTGAATATGGTAATTAGAGATTTTTGGCAAGTATTAGAAGAAGCTGGCGTAGAAGAGATTTATCCCAAGGGCGAGAAGTTTGATTTAGAAACTATGGAAGTAACAGATAAAAAGGGTGACGGGGAAACAGTTATTAAAGTAGTGAGACGTGGCTACCGGCTTAATGGGCAAGTGATTCAACACGCTAAAGTAATAGTTAAGTAATAATAAGTTTGAAAGGATTTTAAATATGTCAAATAAAACAGGCAAAATTATCGGCATCGATCTTGGAACAACCAATTCTGCTGTGGCAGTGATGGAAGGTGGATCTCCCAAAATTATTCCCACTGCTGAAGGTAGTAATATTTTTCCTTCGATTGTAGCTTTTAAAAATGATGAGGTAATAGTAGGTGCTTCTGCTAAACGCCAAATGGTATTAAATCCTGAGACTACGGTTAATTCAATTAAGCGTTTTATGGGAAGAAAATTTAAAGATAAGGCTGTCCAGGCGGCTATCAAACACATTGCATATGAATTGGCAGAAGGTAAGGATGGGATGGTTACGGCTAAAATCAATGGTAAGACTTATACTCCACAAGAAATTTCCGCCAAAATTTTGCAAAAAGCTAAAGCCGATGCGGAAAGCTATTTGGGTAGTAAAGTTGAACGAGCAGTCATTACCGTTCCAGCTTACTTCAATGATTCTCAGCGTCAGGCCACCAAACAAGCTGGTGAGATCGCTGGGTTGTACGTGGAGCGAATTGTTAACGAACCAACAGCCGCTTCTTTGGCTTACGGTCTAGATAAAAAAGACAATCAGACTATAGCAGTTTATGACTTAGGTGGCGGCACATTTGATATTTCGGTTTTAGAGATTGGTGGTGGAGTATTTGAAGTTAAATCCACTAATGGCGATACCTTTTTAGGCGGTGATGATTTTGATAATGAAATTATTGATTGGATTGTGGCAGAATTCAAAAAACAATTTGGGAAAGATTTATCTAAAGATTCACAAGCCTTACAGCGGGTTAAAGATGCGGCTGAAAAAGCTAAGATTGAGCTATCTTCTTCTCAGAAAGTTGAACTTAATGAGCCTTTTATCGCTCAGGGAGATGAGGGTCAACCATTACATTTAACTATGGCTTTGACTAGAGCTAAGCTAGAAGAATTAACTGATGATCTAATCAAAAGATCTTTTGGACCTGTGAGGAAAGCAATTAAAGATTCTAAGATTAAGGTTTCTGAGATTGATGAGGTGATTTTGGTAGGTGGGATGACCCGCATGCCTAAAATTCAAGCTGAGGTTAAAAAATTCTTTGGTAAAGAACCGCATAAAGGAGTTAATCCAGATGAGGTGGTAGCTGTTGGAGCTGCTATTCAGGCTGGAGTAATTGGCGGTGATGTTTCAGATGTGGTATTGCTGGATGTAACGCCTTTGACTTTAGGTTTAGAAACCTTAGGTGGAGTACGTACACCTCTTATTGAACGCAACACTACTATTCCTACTAGCAAATCTCAGATTTTTTCTACGGCGGCTGATAATCAGACTCAAGTAGAGATTAATGTTTTACAAGGAGAACGAGAGATGGCGGCTGATAATAGAACCCTAGGTCGTTTTGTTTTAGACGGGATTCCACCAGCCATGCGCGGGACTCCTCAGATTGAGGTTACATTTGATATCGACTCTAATGGAATTTTAAATGTCTCTGCAAAAGAAAAGACAACTGGTAAAGAACAGAAGATCACCATTCAAAGCAGCACTAATCTTTCTGACGAAGAAGTAGAAAAGATGAAGGCTGATGCAGAAAAATATGCTGATGAAGATAAGGAGAAAAAAGAGTTGATTGAAGCTAGAAATAAGGCTAATAGCGTCGCTTTTGAGCTAGAAAAACAACTGAAAGAATATGGTGATAAGCTAGATGAGAAGGTCAAAAAAGAGATTGAAGAAAATGTGAAAAAACTTAAAGAGCTTTCTGAAAAAGAGGATGCTTCTAAGGAAGAGTTAGACAAAGCTACGGAAGAAACCTTTACCTCTGCTCAAAAAATGGGTGAAGCAATGCAAAAATCTCAGCAAGCTGAGGCAGCTAAAGCTGCTCAGGGTGATAAGGGTGAGAAAGACGAGAAAAAGAAAGATGAAAAAGGGAAGGGCGACAAAAGCAAGGAAAGCGCAGAAGAAGGCGAAGTCGTAAAAGAGTAAAGATTAGAAAAGAAAAAAGAAAGCGGAGAGTCGTAAGGCCTCCGCTTTCTTGGTGGTAGAATAACTTCATATTAGTGCTTCCATCGGATTGATTATTTTAATCGGAGCTTATGAGATAATGATGTTAGAGAAAAATGAAACTAACTAAACACTGGTTCTTAATTTTATTGATTATTTTAACTATTGCCGTTCGTTTGATCCCTATTTTCCCCGACCTTTTTCCATTTATGTACGATCATGCCAAAGATGCTTTGATTATTTTGCAAATGGGCACTAAATTCCAACCCTCTTTAGTAGGGGCTGTGACTAGTATTCCTGGTGTCTATTATGGACCAGCTTGGTATTACTTAGCATTACCTCTTAATATATTACTTAATTATCATCCCTTATCCAGTGTATTGACAGTTATTTTATTAGCAGCAGTAGGTACTTGGGTGGCCTGGAAATATTTAGGTAAATTAGAAGCTGCTTTTTGGGCGACTGCAACTGGTATAGTCGGTTCGCAAACCTCAGCTTGGAGTCCTTACTTAACCCCACTTGTTGTTTTACCTATCTTAGCCATTCTGCTTAATCTTAAAAAAAAGCAAACTATAAATTGGAAAACTCTAAGTGGATTGAGTCTATTAACTTCTTTATGTTTTCATTTTCAACCAGCTTTTGCTGTAGTTTTATTGCCAATCGTATTGTTAATTTTATTTTTATTGAAAGTTAAAAGTAGCATTAAAACATGGTTGATAGCGGTTTTATTTTTTATAATTCCATTTGCGCCCCATGCTGTTTTTGAGCTACGTCATGACTTCCATCAATCAAGGCAACTCGTGGCATTTTTCACAAATTATGAAGATGAATCTAGAGTAGTTCAGGCCAATGTCATGGGTTTGGGTAGAGTGATGGAAATTGGCAATTTTGTTTTAAGTGAAGCTGGTAATAGTGTGAGTCCCCTCAATCTTCCTCACTATTTTTTCGGTTTAGGTGTAATTTTATGGTTGGGAATCAGTGGCTGGTTATCGCATAAAAGTAAGACTGATCAATATGCTCTTAGTTTTGAAGAAAGAGTGGTTTTATTGGTTTTTTTAATTGGAACCTGGGGATTGTATTTACTCTTACCAGCTAAGCAGTATTACTTAGTAGCTATCATTCCAGTTTGGTTAGTTTTAATTGCAAGGCTGATTAAATTTTTTGCTTCAGCTTATGTAAAACTAATTATAGTAATAGTCATTTTGTTGTCGTTACCACAGACTGTTAGATCAAGGTTACATTTTCAACAAATGGCTACTCAGGATGCTATTTTATTGGCACCAAAAATGAAAGCAGTTAAAAAAGTTTATGAATTGAGTCAGGATCAGCCCTTTGCTTCTTATCAATATTTGCCAGAACTTTATGATTATCCTTATCAATTTATTTTTAGATATCTCATGCGACGGGGTTATTCTCAACCAGTAGAATATAGTTATGCTCCAGGAGAGGTGGCGCATATGAGTAAGGTCTCGGCAAAAATAACTCAAGAATTGGCTAATGAGTTGCCAAAACAGAGATTTCTAATTATTGAGCGGCCAACTTATGATTTTATTTTTGATGAATGGTGGGGACGAGTAGCTAAACCACTTGATATACTAGAAAAACATGAAATTAATGAAGCGATCGATGTTTACAAAGCTCAGCCTAGGGAAGAAGTTTTATGAGTTGGAATTTGACTAAAAAAGAAGTTTGGCTACTAGTTGCGATATTCATTTTGGGTTTATTGCTAAGACTTTATCCTGGCAGAGATCATTTTTTATGGATTTATGATCAAGCCCGTGACGCTTATCGCAGCCGGGCGGTTTTAGTAGAAAAAGATTTAAGAATTCTCGGTCCTCAAACTGATTATCCAGGATTAAGTCATGGGCCAATTAATTATTATTTTTATGCTCCTTTTTATTTTTTATCAAAAGGAGATCCAAATCTTCCTGGTTTAGCTACGATCGTTTTTAATTTATTGGGAATTATTCCCTTAGCGTTATTGACTCAAAAATTATTCGACAATAAACGTTTAACTTTATTATCAGCATTTTTTTACGCTATTTCTTACGAATTAGTTGAATATTCGCGCTGGATATTTAATTTATCGCTTAGTATTCCACTATTGATTTGGAGTTATTTATTTCTGTGGCAGATTTTGACAGAAAAAAAGAATGCTTTTTGGGCAGGTTTGTTTTTAGGTTTAGCTATTCAAGGTGAATTATATTTGTTATATTTAATTCCTTTTTTTTATGGTTTTTTATATGCCTACAAAAGCAAATTACAATCTTGGCTAAAATTGCACGGGGGTTTAATTTTGGGCGTAGCACCTTTAATTTTGGCAGAGTTTAAGTTTAATTTTACAGGTACAAAAATTTTTATCACTCAATTTTTAGCTAGCCATGTAGAATCAATTCCTGCTGATACAGCCATCCTTCGTTACATTAATCACATGGGTGCTACAAACAAGCACGTTCTAGGAGGATTATCTTATCCAATGGGTTTAATGATCTTTATTCTACTAGTAGGTTTTGTATTAATAAAATTTAATAAATTTAATTTAAAAATAAAAAGATCGACATCATTTATCTTAATACTGCTTTTTTCTCATAGTATTTTGTTTACATTCCATGCGCCGAATAAAGTTTTTATGAATTTACCGGTTAGTGTGCCATTAATTATTTTGGCAGTTTTCGTAATTGATTATCTTTGGCGACAAAAACAGACAGCACTCGCTTGGTTGATGATTTCTTTTGTAGTTTTTTTCAGTAGTTATCAGCTCTACATCAATACCAAAAATAAAACTCCTTTTGAAGGTTTTAATTTTATTCAAACCGGTATGCTTTTTTCTCAAAAGTTGGAGATCATTGATCGAATGTATGAGTTAACACATGATGAGCCTTTCAGTTTGGCAGTGCTGGGTACACCCTATGGAGTGCAGACTGTCTGGGCAAGTGTGTTTGAGCAGTATAGCGCGCGTCGCAGTGTAGAATTGCCAACTTGGTTTGGGTTTAGGGCTTTAGGCTATCCAGCTGATCAATATTTTACCAAAGTAGATGCGCCACGTTCCCATCACATCTTACTTATTGAATCCAATCAAGAGCTTATTTCACCCTACATTCGTCAACAATTTATGGATCAGCAAAATGAAGCCACTACTTTAATTAAACAAATTGAGTTCTATGGCTATATTATTGAGCTGCGAGAGTCAAAAATCCATTAATAAGAGCTAGGTTTAATGATACAATCAAATCTATGAAACTCTCCGTCATTGTTCCAGTTTACAACGAACAGGCTACTGTTAGACAAGTTTTACAAAATTTAATCAAAGTTAAACAGGTTGGTGAAATAGTAGTGATTAACGATGGCTCGACAGATAATACAGAAAAAGAAATTAAAAAAGTTAAAAGCAAAAAAATTAAATATTTTTTCAAGAAAAATGGTGGTAAGGGCTCAGCTGTTAGTTTGGGATTAAAAAAAGTTATCGGTGATTATACTTTAATTCAGGATGCCGATTTGGAATATGATCCTTCTGAAATTCCCCTTCTTCTTAAACCACTTAATAGAGAGGGAGTAGAGGTTGTTTATGGCTCTCGTTTTTTAGGAGCTCACTCTAATTTACTTTTTTGGCACCGGGTGGGCAATGCTTTTCTAAATCTTATTGTTAATGTATTTTATAACACCACTTTATCCGACATGGAGACGTGCTATAAGCTGTTACCGACTGATTTGTTTAAAAAACTTCATATCACCGCTAATGCCTTTGATATGGAGCCAGAAATTACTTGCAAGCTATTACGTCGCGGTTATAAAATTTTTGAGGTCCCAATTACTTATGTAGGGCGGGATTTTTCTGAAGGCAAAAAAATTACCTGGCGAGATGGTTTAGATGCCTTTCGTGTGGTATTAGGAATTAGGTTTTTACCACCATCATTATTTAGATAGCATGTTAAAAAAAATTAACCTCAAATCACCATGGGTTGCCCCAGTGATTTTTTTATTAGTAGCCATATTTAGATTGTGGCCTTTTTTCTTTAGTCAGACTTTAGCTATGTTCGATAATTATTCGTTGATGGTGCCAATGAAGTTATTTCAAGCTGGTTGGATCAGACAAGGAGTGATTTCTTTATGGAATCCACTTTTATTTTCTGGAATTTCACTAATTGGTGATATTAATCAGTCACTTTTTTATCCCAGCACTTTACTATTTGTGCTGTTGTCACCAGCCTGGGCACTCAATTTAGCTTTATTGATTCATTTAGCGATCACTAGCCTAGGTATGTTTTATTTAGCTAAACAATTTGTCAAAAAAACCCACTGGGTTTTATTAGCAGGAATACTTTGGCTGTTATCAGCTCAAGTGACTAATAGTTTAAATAATTTATCATTATTGCAATCTTTAGCCTGGACGCCGTGGGTAATGTGGCTAGGATTGTTGCTATTTAAAAATTCTAAAGCCAAATGGTGGCTGCCGGTAGTAATTATGCTGCAGTTACTAGGGGGTTATCCGCAGCACATGTTGTATGCAATATTTGGAGCGTTATTTTTATCATTGTTTTTAGTTTGGGAAAAAAATATTACGTTTCGAGAATGGTTAAGTGGCTGGGTAAAGATAGGTATAACCTCAATAGCACTGTCTACTTTTGTGTGGTTGCCATTTATTAAAACTTTAATGAACTCTACACGGGTAATCCAGTCGGCAGCACAGTCAGTTTCTGGCTCACTTCACCCAATTGAATTAATCAAAATAATTGTCCCAACTTTTTTTGACAACTTACAATTAGGTTTGAGATGGGGGCCAAAGTGGAATGAAATTCCTTACTTAGCATGGTATATGGGTTGGCTGGGTGTATTGGCTCCAGTAAGTGTGCTTTTTTCTAAAAAGAGATCACAACGAGACATATGGTTAGCTGGTGGAGTTTTATTTACGCTCTGGTTTGCGTTAGGTGAGTACGCTCCAGGGTTTAATTGGTTACAAAAATTATTACCCATTTTTAAAATCTCACGAATTCCAACCACAATTCTCGGAGTAGGGACGATTCTAATGATTCTATGGCTGGTGAACGGTTTGTCTAGATTAGAAATTAATAAAAAAGTTTTTAAATTATTTGTAATTTGTGGACTAGGAACAGTTATTGCAGCTGGTAGTAGCTATATTTTAGCTAAATTTTATCCTCAGACCTTATGGCAATTACTTAACAATCTAACTAGTGATTCTTTAGTTGCAAGTGTTTTTCATACTATGCAACGAGATGCCTTAATTGTGCAAAGCATTGCTCAAAGTTTGATTATTAGTTCGATATTATTTGTTTTAGCTTTATGGATGTGGAGAAAGAAAAATTGGTTGTTGTTCATTTTATTTTTATCTTTTGATGTTTTTATTCATACTCAAAACCTATTGCTTTTTGCTCCCTTTGATGTTTATCCATCATCAATTGAAATTGATTCTAAAGAGGTGTTGCCCAACTTCAATCTCTCCTCACAAGAGCGAATTTTAACTAGAAATTTAAATCAACCCTACACAGGATTTGCGGCCTATTGGGATGCAGTGGCAGTACGCCAGCCTTTCTCAGATTCTTATATTACTAATTTAGATTTTTCTCATTTAAAAAGATTTCAGCAAGGTTTAACCCCAGACTGGAATTTAGTAACTGGAGTGCCGGTAGTGAATGGTTACAGTACGCTTTTACCTCAAGATTATGTCCAGCTGTGGACGGATGAGACCAGCATCAATCGTCTGCCACTAATAGAACTCAACAACCCTTTGCTTTCAGCCTGGGCGGTTAAATATTATCTAGTTGATACCCGGTTTGATGTTACGGAAGATTTATCTCAATATCCATTGGTAGCTGAGTATGATCGTTGGCAGCTTTATAAACTAAATGCTTTATCTAGATTTAGATTTATAGATAATACGCCAGTAAAATTTGAAAATTTTATAGAAACTCCTAACACCATTAAATTAACTTTTGAAAATCAAAACAATCATCAACGGTTGATCATGGCTGATCGTTATGATTCTGATTGGCGAGTAAAAATAAATGGAGAAAAAGAAGAGCTAAAAAATTATCAAGGCATGAGAATAATTGAAATTAAACCAGGTAAAAACGAAGTCAAATTTTATTATGCCCCACGATGGTTTTATTTAGGTCTAGTTATTTCAAGCCTAAGCGTTGTTAGTAGTGGATTGTGGCTACTTTTTAATAAAAGAAAATTATGAAGAAATTATTTAGTATTTTCTTCAGCGTTATAATTTTTTTTTCAATGGTTTTGTCAACTTATGCCAATGAACCCGCTCAAGTATTAATAATAAATCAGGTTCGGGGTGCAGAATGTTGTGAACCAGGAACAGTCGATATTTTGCAGGAGCAATTAGATCTTCTTACTCAACAAAAATTGCCTACATTCTTTACTTTACGTTGGGACGTCTTGACCAATCCAGAGTTTATTAAGGTGATCAACCAAGCTGATTTAGAGTTTTTCTCTTGGGGGCTATTTTTAGAGATCACTCCAGAGTTAGCTCGGGCTGCAGAGGTTAATTATACTGGCACTTCGAATAATTGGTATCAGGCTCAACATGCTTATACTTTAGGTTATTCCCCAACAGACAGAGAGAAATTAGTAGACACAATTATGGCAAAATATAAAGAAATTTTTGGTGAATATCCGTTTTTAACTACTAGCTGGATCATTGATGCGCCAACGCTGAACTATCTCCACGACGAATATGGAGTAGGTGTGCACCAAATCACTCGAGAACAATGGGGTACGGATAGCTACACTCTTTATGGCGGTCCACCACATTATCCTTATCCTGCGAGCAAAAATTGGGCTTTGATGCCAGACTATGTGGCCTCGGATCCAATTTTAATTGTTCGCCAAACTCTAACTGATCCAGTTTGGAATTATGGTGACACCCAATCTCGTTTTACCAGTCAACCCAATGATTTTTCTCAAGATGATAAGGGTTTTGAGTACTTTGAAAAATTATTTAATCAAGCTCTATTTAAACAACCTAATAATCAAATTGGTTTTGCATTATTGGGCTTAGAAAATTCAATGAAGGATAAGTATCAACAGCTTTTCAAACAGCAACTAGAGTTAGTGGCAAACTATCAACAGCAAGGGAAAATAGTTTTACCAGATTTAGAAATTTTTAAAAATACTTGGCAAAAAGTTGTTCCTACAGTTTATCAAGGCCAAGATTTAGTAAAAAATACTTCGTCACAGGCTTTTTGGGTGACGGGGCAGAATTATCGTATACGGATAATTAAAAAAGACGACCAAATTTGTATCGATGATATTAGATTATTTAACAGCAAGGTTAAGGATTACTATGCTGATCACCAAGCTCAAGATTTAAGTTATTGGGTAACGCCTTTTTTAATTGATGGTTCTAGATTTTATACTCAGGAACAATCTTGGTTTGGCAAGGAATTAATCAGTGATGGCATGATGCCATTACCAGATGTGGTGACTCAACCCGAGTGTTGGCAGTTGCCAAATCTGAAATCAGCTCAAAGTGAAATAAAAGTTGAGCAAAGAGATTCATCCTTGTTGGTTTTCACGTATCAAGGTGTTGAGGAGGAAGTTGTTTTAACTTTTAAACCCACTGAGTTTAATCTCCCTTTTAAACCAGCTGAGATTAAATTATCTTGGATGCTAAATGGCGATATAGCTTATCAATTAATTGAAAAATGTGAAGTAGAGTCTTGTTGGTATCAACCAGAAATAAATTCCGCAATTTTTGCCAGAGCTCAAGAAATTCAAACAAGTTCATTTTTGCCAGAGCAACGTGTGGGTGGACTTTCTGCTAATAATTCTAGATTATATGCTGACAATCCTTATGCTATTGCTGGACGCAACCCAGTACGAGTAGTATTTATGCCACGCAATGATCAGGGTGTGGCAGTCAAATTAGAGTCTCCGCCAGAAATTAACACTGAAGTTGAGCTTATTACAGATCCAGCTCTAGTTTTAGACAATGATCCTCAATTTTATGATTTTATGGCGAATGAGCCAATAAAAACTGTAGTTAAATTTAAAATTAGTGATCAACTAGAGCTAGAAACTATGGTTTATTTTGCCCCTAATTGTAAAAATAATTTCAAGTATTGTTTAGGACACCCCAATCAAGCCTGGTGGTACCTCAAAAGTTTAATAGGTGATAAACAGCGATTGCTTAAAGAAAAAATTTATAAAATTAGAACTTATTAGCACTCACTTTGTTTGTCTGCTTAACAAGAACTCGATTTGCTGTTAGAATCTTTTCTTATGTCAACCAAACGAGATTATTACGATATTTTAGGGGTAGATAAAAAAGCTACTACAAAAGACATTAAATCTGCCTATCGCAAGATGGCCTTGAAGTATCACCCAGATAAGAATAAAGCCTCAGACGCTGAAGAAAAATTTAAAGAAATTAACGAAGCTTATCAAGTGTTGTCTGACAGTGAAAAGAAAAAAGCTTATGACCAGTTTGGTCATGCTGCTTTTGATCCTACTAGTGGTGCAGGGAGAAATCCTTTTAGCGGCGCTTCTCGTCAGGGTCCATCTACTTGGTCATACTCTTCTTCTAGCGGTGGTCAGAATCCGTTCGGAAATACAGATTTTGGTGATCCTTTTGAGATCTTTGAAACATTTTTCGGTGGAGGTTTTTCTCGACAAGGAGGTGGTTTTCGATCTCGTCGACGCTATTCATTAGCTATAGATTTTATGGAAGCGATAAATGGAGTAGAAAAAGAATTTGAAATTGAGGGGAAAAAGCACAAGATCAAAGTTCCAGCTGGAGCAAATGATGGTACGCGAATCCGTTTTAAAGATTTTGACATTAGTGTTGAAGTTAGAACTCATAAAAAATTCAAACGCGATGGATACGATGTGTTTGTAGATCAAGAAATTGGGTTTGCTATGGCAGCTTTAGGTGGAAAAATTGAAGTGCCGACTCTCAATGGACAGCTAAAACTTAAAGTTAGGCCTGGAACTCAATCTCATACTCTAATTAGACTACGTGGAGAAGGTGTGAGACACATTCGAGGTCGTGGCAAGGGCGATCTTTATGTACGTTTAATTGTTAAAGTTCCAGAGAAATTAGGAAAAGAGGAAAAGAACCTTCTTGAGCAACTCCAAGCTTTAGCAGAATAAACCCTTCTGGTTGTTTTTTTGTCTTCTTAACTGATATAATTCTATACGTTCGCCCGAGGACGGACCCCAAGTCGGTCCTTTTTTGTTAGAATAAATACAATTGGGCTTTAGATAAAGAAAATAATAAAAGGAAGTTGTTATGTCAAATCTTTCAGATGTAGTTAGAACAGAATTCGCTGCCGCTATCAATCAAATTGCTTCTGAGCGTAAGATTGAACCAGAAGCAGTTCTCGAGGCTATCCGTCAGGCTTTAATCTCAGCTTATCGTAAAGAGGCCGGAATTTTAGTAGACGAAATGTATTACTTTGTGGAATTAGATCAAGAAACTGGCGCAGCTAAGATTTTTGAGGCTCCAATTTTAGAGCGAGATGAAGAAACTACTGAAATTACTGCCTGGGATGAAAGTAAAGCCAAAGATGTAACTCCAGCTGGTTTTGGTCGTATCGCTGCTCAAACTGCAAAGCAGGTAATTTTACAGAAAATTCGTGAGTCAGAAAAAGATCAGATCATTGCCGATTTTAGCGATCGAATAGGTGAGATCGTAAATGGTCAGATTTTAAGAATGAGTCGTGGGACAGTGATTGTTGATTTAGGTCGAGGTCAAGGTTTTATGCCTCCAGAAGAACAAATGCGCGGAGAGTTTTATCGACTTAACTCTAGGATTACTGTTTATCTTAAAGAAATTGTAGATACAGTTCGTGGTCAACACATCATTGTTTCTCGAGCTGATGAAAATTTAGTTTCTAAATTATTTGAACGCGAAGTACCAGAAGTATCTTCTGGTGCAGTTAAGATTGTTGCCATTGCCCGTGAGGCTGGTGTTAGAACAAAATTGGCAGTTAAAAGTACTCAAGAAGGCGTAGATCCAGTTGGTTCATGTGTGGGTCAGCGCGGCGTTCGTGTTCAGGAGGTAATTAAAGAGCTAAATAATGAAAAAATTGACATTATCCCTCATTCTGATGACTTTCAACTCTTTTTACGTGGAGTTTTATCTCCAGCTGAGAGTTTAAAAATTGATGTCGATGAAGATTATAAAATAGTTACAGTTACAGCTCCTGATGAGCAATTATCGCTGGCAATTGGCCGAGGAGGACAGAATGTTCGCCTGGCATCTAAACTGATTGGTTACAGAATCACTATTAAATCTGCAGAAGGTAAGATTAAATCTGAGGTGACTGGAAAAGAAGAATATGAGATTGATACCTATAAAGGTTTGAGCGATGAAACCAGAGAGATCTTGGTTCAATATAAGTTAACTACAGTAGGTGACTTAGCTAGATTCAAGAATAAATGGCAAGAAATGGAAAATCTAACTGATGGCCAGAAGGAATTACTCCAAAAGAAAGTTGATGCATTCGAGGTAGAAATGGCAGCTAGAGAAGCAGAACTTCCTAAATTTTCCAATGATAAAGATAAAGTTGTAGAGACAGAAGCAGAAGAAGTTAAAGAAGAGGTTAAGGAAGAGACACCAGCAGAGGAAGAAACTAAACCTAATAATAAAGATAAAGTTGTAGAGACAGAAGCAGAAAAAGAAGAAGAAGCTAAAGAAGAGGCCAAAGAAGAATAAATTTATGATTAATACTAGACCACCCGTAGTGACCATTATGGGCCATGTAGATCATGGTAAGACTACTTTATTGGATTACATTAGGAAAACTAATGTTCAATCTAAAGAAGCTGGTGGAATTACTCAACACATTGGTGCTTATCAAGTTGATAGTAAAGGTAAAAAAATTACTTTTATTGATACTCCTGGTCATGCTGCTTTTGCCAAGATGCGTCAGCGTGGAGCTCAAATTACTGACATTGTAGTTTTGGTAGTGGCAGTGAACGATGGGGTCAAACCACAAACAATAGAATCAATACGTCATATAAAGGAAAGTAATGTATCAGTATTAGTAGCACTAAATAAAACTGATATAAAGGATACCAATCCCGACATTATTAAAGGTGAGTTAGCTGAACATGATATTTTAGTGACTGATATCGGAGGTGAGGTGGAGGTGGTAGAGCTATCAGCTAAGACTGGTAAAGGAGTGGATAAGCTTTTGGAAACTATTATTACTATGGCTGAATTACTTGAGCTTAAGGCTGACGCGAATGCCCCGTTGAAAGCAGTAGTAATTGAGTCTTCAGTTGATCAACACAAAGGCCCCGTGGCTTCAGTAGTGGTTCAGCAAGGCACACTTAAAAAACGTCAAGATTTAGTTACGGAAGATAATAAAATTACTGGTCGAGTCAGAGCTCTTACTAATGAGCTTGGTCAGCAATTAGACATAGTTCTCCCAGGCAATCCAGCTGAGATACAAGGTTTAAATGAAACTCCAGACGTAGGATCAATAATCAATGATGCTAATGCACAATATAAACTAGTTGAAGTAGAGGCCGATAAGGCAGTGGTAGACGCAGCTGATCCTTACGCAGGTTGGGATTTTGAAACAGCTTTAGCCGGTGAGGAAAAAGAAAAATTGAAGCTAATTATTAAATCTGATGTCCAAGGTACTCTAGAGGCAATTTTACAAACAATAGATGAAGATAGTGCTGAAGTGATTAGTTCTGGAGTAGGTATAGTCACCGAGAGTGATGTTGAGTTAGCTGCTACTACTAGTGCTGGAATTATTGTTTTTAATACTAAGGTTCCGGGAAAAGTAAGGAAACTCGCTAAATTACAAAAAGTTAAGATTAATGAATATAAGATTATCTATAAATTGATCGAGGATTTGCAAAAACAAATGCTCAAATTGATTGAGCCGACTATTGGTGAGGTTCAAACTGGTGAGGCTGAAATTGTACAAATTTTTGAAATGAAAGGTCGAAAAATCGCTGGTTGTAAAATTATTACTGGTGAGATCAAGAAAAGTGACCTTTTGCATTTAAAAAGAGAAGATGAGATTTTACTTAATCCAATCATTTCCTCGATGCAGCATGGTAAAGAAGAAGTAGATAAAGTGACTGCAAAAAGTGAATGTGGAATTACTTTTAAAAATAAAAAACTCGGTTTTCAGGTTGGAGATAAGATCATTGCTTATCAAGAAGAAGATGATTGATGATATAATGATCCTCTTAATATAAAAATGGTGACTTTGTTCTTCGGTTCTTGCTCAAGCTACTGAGGAAACAAGGGCGAAAGGAATACCATGGCTTTAACTAAAAAGCAAAAATCACAAATAATCAAAGACTTTCAGCTCTATGAAGGAGATACAGGTTCTCCTGAGGTGCAGTCAGCTTTATTAACAGCTTCTATTCAAGAGCTTACCGCTCATTTAAAGAAGCACAAAAAAGATGATCACTCTAGACGTGGACTATTGAAACAAGTGGCCAAGCGTCGTCGTTTGCTTAATTTCTTAAAAGCTCGTTCTGAAGATCGTTATAAAGAGTTACTCAAAAATCTTGAGTTAAACAAGTAAGCCTCGTCTCATTCTCAGTAATATCAAAGATTGATGATATAATACATCTAATTAAAAACGGAAAAGATTGCAAAAAAGCAAGTTTGGAGATTTTCGAGAGTCAAGTGGTGAGTGTCACACTCAGGCAAGTATCACTTGACTATTGAAATCCACTCCCTGCCTATTAGTTATTAATTTTTTCATCTTTTCCTAAATATAAAAGCAACCATTTATTTAATGGTGCATTGTGAAAGGGAAAGAATGAATTCTTATCCAAGTTATGAAAACATCTACGAGCAAGAGCTCAAAGTAGGTGATAAAAATATAAAAGTCCAGATTGGGAAATTCTCTCAGCAAGTGGCTAGTGCAGTAGTGACTCAGTGTGGCGAAACCGTAGTTTTAACTACCATTGGTTTAGGTAAAAAAGTTGATTGGGGGTATTTCCCTCTTTCAGTTGAATTTTCTGAAAAACTTTATGCCGGAGGTATTATTAAAGGCTCTCGTTGGGTAAAACGAGATGGGCGTCCTACTGATGAGGCTATTTTAAAAGCCAGGGTCATAGATCGTACCATTCGTCCTCTTTTTTCAGAGGGTATTACTAATGAGGTTCAAGTAATTAACACTGTTTTTTCTTATGATGGCCAAAATGATCCAGATATGCTGGCTCTTTTAGGAGTTGGATTGGGATTAGAAATTTCTCAAATTCCTTTTCATGGCCCTATTGCCGGATTACGCGTTGGTTATTCTAAAGAAACTCAAGCTTATGTTTTTAATCCCACTAAAGATGAACGTAAAGCTGCAGATCTAGATTTAATTGTTTCAGGTTCTGGAGACAGAATTGTGATGGTTGAAGCTGGAGCCAAAGAGGTGACTGAAGAAATTATGCTCGAGGCTTTATCTAAAGCTCAGCAAGAATTAGGTCAGGTAACAGTAGAGATTAGCAAGATTGCTGAAGCTATTGGTAAGGAAAAAATAGAGCTAGTTGATAAGCCTGATGAAAAAGTTACTGCTATTTTAGAAAAATTAGCTAAAGATATTACTACTAAATATCAAAGCGAAATTTCTGAAATGGTTAAAAAAGAAGGTATTTTAGAACCAACTGGCAAAGATGAGTTTGTAGAAAAACTAGTTGCTGAATTTGGCAATGAAGATGATGCTGAGGCAGTTTTAAAAATTAATGCTAAAGAATTAGCTAGTGTAGTCGATAAATTAATGAAAAAAGAAGTTCGTCGAATGATTTTAGAAGATAAAGTTCGTCCAGATAATCGTAAGCCAGATGAGATTCGTCAAATTTGGTCAGAGATAGACATTTTCCCTCGTACTCATGGTAGTGCCATGTTTAAACGCGGAGCTACTCAAGCTGTGACCATTACTACTCTTGGTGCTCCCTCATTGGGTCAGCATGTTGAAAATATGGATGGCGAGATAGTGCGTAATTATATGCATTTTTATAATATGCCTCCTTATTCTTGGGGTGGAACAGGCCGGTTTGGTTATCCAAAGCGACGTGAAATTGGTCATGGTTTACTGGCTGAAAGAGCTTTAATGCCAGTTATTCCTAGCCAAGAAGAATTTCCATACACCATTAGTGTTGTTTCTGAAATTTTGAGCTCTAATGGTTCTACTTCTCAAGCAAGTGTATGCGGTTCGACCCTATCACTGATGGCTGCGGGAGTACCTATAAAATGTCCAGTAGCTGGAATTGCAATGGGAATGATTAGTGATGATAAGAATCATGTGGTTTTATCTGATATTCAGGGTTTAGAAGATCATGTCGGCGATATGGATTTTAAAGTCGCTGGTACTAGAGAAGGTATTACTGCTATCCAGATGGATATTAAATTAACTGGTTTATCTGTGGAAGTGTTAGAAGAAGCCTTGAAAAGAGCTCGTTTAGGCCGCATTCACATTATGGATGAAATGCTCAAAGCTATTTCTGAGCCTAGAAAAGCACTATCTACTTTTGCCCCTAAAATTGAACAATTAACTATTCCTACAAATAGAATTGGAGAGTTGATCGGTCCTGGAGGAAAAGTGATTAAAAATATCATTGCTGTCACTGAAGCTGAAGTTGACGTGGATGAAGATGAAGAACGAGGTGTGGGATTAGTAAATATTTCTTCTCCCGATCAAGAAGCGATTGATAAAGCTAAAGAAATGATTCAAAACATTATGTATGTTGAAGAAGTCGGTGATGAATTTGACGGCAAGGTAGTTCGAATTGAAAACTATGGTGCTTTCGTTGAGTATTTACCAGGACATGATGGTTTGGTTCACGTTTCTGAAATGGCTTCAGAGTATGTGGGTGATCCAAATGAGATTGTTAAAATTGGAGCAGAAGTTCACGTACGAGTAATTGAGATTAAAGATGACGGTAAAGTTTCTTTAACAATGATGAGTGAAGCTGAGCGTGAAAAAGCTAAATCCAACCGATCTGACAGATCAGAATTTAGAGGTCAACGCAAAAATAATTATGGAGGCGGGAATGATCGTCGACCTCGATCTAGTGGCAGAGATGACCATCGCTAGATTATACTAGTAACTATGCACCTACCTGCCCTTTATTCAGATTCAAAGATGTTCTCGATTTTGGAATTAGACTCGGGGCATCAGCTAGCCGCTAATTTAGGTTTGGATATTAACATTCAAGGTGGGATTGATCAGCTCAATATTGTTCTTAAAAGTCTTATTAAGCATTTGGTTAGCCAGCCATCGGCCGTAGTAGTAGATCCAATTTTTAGTTTTCCATTATTAATGAATGATATTGAAAAAGGTTTGGTACTCCGTTTGGAGGCGAATAAAGATATTGCTCATGAATCTTTACCTCAATTAGCTCCTAGATGGGGTGTAGATGAGATTGCCAATAATTACGCCGTAGCCAAACTTGAGCTATGGTATCATCCGGCAGAAGAAATGGCTCTT
>Ga0307992_1000423_pt1 | contig 27248 bp, 31 predicted proteins | sample EllFjometagen133_FD_203162 | JGI IMG/M metagenome (GOLD analysis project Ga0307992, IMG submission 203162) | Marine microbial communities from Ellis Fjord, Antarctic Ocean - #133 | ecosystem: Environmental > Aquatic > Marine > Unclassified | place: Southern Ocean | collected 2014-10-08
GCTTTTAGCAGTTAACTTGGGGCCTAAAGAATAAGAAGAATTAGGGAATGAACTATTATTCTCAATTAAATTATCCCAAAAAATTGCCTGTGGCAAAAGAGGCGAAGAAATAAGAAAAAAAATTGTACTTAATGTCACGAAAAGCATAGATGATTGTTTAATGTCTGATTTTCTTACTCACTTTATATAAAGTATACCAAAATTTTGATAAAGGTAAATCAAAAGTGCCGGGATAAATAATTTTTTGCGAGCCAAAACTCATTTTAAATTTAGTAAACCCTGGCCATTTTTTCTCGTCAATTCCCCAAAAATCATAAAATTTATACCCCAAACTTTGAGCTTTTTTGATAATGCGCCAATGCAAAAGATGAGGCGCCATAACTTGCCGAAATTCTCGTGAAGAGCCACCATGGACATAAAAGGCTGTTTGATTAAAAAATATAATCAAATGAGCCGCCAAAATTTTATCCTCGTATTTCGCTAAATATAATTTAGTGAACGGACAATCTAATAATTTTTGATAATAAGCAAAAGCATGCGACCTAAACTTTTCCCTTTGGGTTGTCTGTTTCAATAAATCCCAAAAAGATTCTATATCTTTGCTTTCCTGAATTACAAGCCCCTTTCTTTGGGCTAAACGAATGTTATATCTTGTTTTAGAGTGCATTTTATTTAAAATTTCATCTTCTGATATACTTAAATCCAAAATAGCGGTCTGATTGGGCTGAACAGAAAGCACTCTTAACTTAGACGAAATAAATCCTATTTTTTGAATTGGCTCCAGACGAAAAAAAACTGCTTTTTCTTTCTTGGCTGTAGATTTAACACTATTTGTCAATAATTCCAATGCTTTTTGATTATAGACCCCAAAAAATGGTCCTCTTGGACAATATAAATAACTAAGACCCATAGGTAGTGGGCGTTTAACGACCAAAGCTTGAACTATTGTTTTATTATTCTCTTTCACTGCCCAATGCCATATTTTGCGCCCTAATTTTTGCTGAAAATCTCCCCACTGCCAAGATTGCAAAAACTGACTTCCATTTTTCCATTCTTTTTGATTTTTAATATCAACAATCTCCATATATATTATTTTAACACATATCCCTCTTAATTTCCATATTTAAAATTACCTTTTATTGATAGGGACCCCAGGGGTCCCTATCTCAAAACCAACCCGTCGGGTTGGTTATGAGTTAAGTAAAATTGACCTCGCGAGGTTAATTTCAAAAATTTGAATCATTATAATTAAGCTTTTATTTTAAATATCTTATTCTTTGTTTTAAATCCCTTGACAAGCTTAATATTTTTTTCTGGAATTTGAAAATGCTTAGACAAAAGTGAAATTATTGCCAAATTAGCCAAACCTTGAATGGGTTTGACCTTAACATGGATATCAAAAGAATCTTTTGTTTTAAGAACTATTTTATCCCTATTAGCACCAGCAATGACTCTGACTTTAATGAACATAAAATTTTTAATTTTAAATATTATTCCTATTCTTTAAAGCATCGCTTAAGGTAATTTCGTCTGCGTATTCTATCTCCGCGCCCAAAGGTAAACCTCTCGCCATTCTGCTTAATTTCAAACGTTTTTTCAATTCTAAATCCTGCTTAATCAAATTGGAAATATAAAGAGTCATTCCTTCTCCCTTAATGTTTAAATCAAAACCAAAAATTAATTCTTTTATCTCTTTATTCTTTTTTAACCGAGCCAATAAATGATTAGTTATAATTTTAGCAAAATCTGGTTGCTCAATAACTTCCAATTCTCTTTCCAACACATGATAAAGCCCCTTATAATAACCTATTTTTTCAATGGTTATCAAATCCTGAGGCCTAGCCACAATCAAAACCATTGAATGGTCTCGTTGAGAATCTTCACAAATAGGACAAATTTTGTAATTAGAAAAATTATGACAAATTGAACAAGAATGAATATTTTCTAATGCCTTAAGAAACTCAATGAATTCTGCTCTATCTTTCGCGGATTGGCGTAATAAATAAAAAACAAACCGCTGCGCGGCTTTCGGGCCAATTCCAGGAAAATGACCAAAAATTTCAACTAAATCTTGAATCTCTTTGGGATAAAACATAAAAAAATAATATACGAAGGGTTGAAACCTAAAACGGATCTACGTTTAATCCTTCTGTGTGCTCCTTACCCAAATTCTTAAAACTGGCAGTAGCGCTATCAAAATATAAAGGTACCATTATTCCCGCTGGACCATGTCTGTGTTTGGAAATATGAATTTCAGCAATATTTTTATCTTCTTCTGGACAATTTTTAATTCCTTTATCCATAAACTTACGATAAATAAACATAACCACATCACTATCTTGTTCTAAACTCCCGCTGTCTCGTAAATCAGACAAGCGAGGAATGGCGGGAGCACGAGCTTCAGGAGCACGAGAAAGTTGAGAAAGTGCTAAAACTGGAATATTTAAATCGCGAGCAACTGCTTTTAATCCGCGAGAAATTTCAGAAACTTCCTGAACTCTCCCTTCTCTGGCTCTTTCTCCTTCCATTAACTGCAAATAATCTACTACTAGTAATTCAATTTTATGTTCAAATTGTAATCTTCTGGCTTTTGCCCTTATTTCAGCTATTGTCAATGTCGCAGAATCATCAATAAAAATAGGTGCTTCCGCCAAAATACCAATAGCTTTACCTAATTTTTTGAAATCTCCGTCCCCTTTATTTTTGGAAAGTCTGCCTGTGCGTAATCGCCAAAGGTTAACGCCTGATTCCGCACAAATCATTCGGTCGCTAATTTGCTCTTTAGACATTTCTAAACTAAAAATTCCCACTGGAGCTTTATGAGCTACAGCTGCGTTGCGAGCAATGTCCAACGCCAAACTACTTTTTCCAATAGAAGGTCTCGCTGCCAGAATTATCAATTCTGATTTTTGTAAACCCGCTAAAACATTATCTAGATCAGTAAATCCTGTGGAAATACCTCTAATAGACCTATCTCCTTTTTGCAACTCGTCTAACCTTTCAAAAGAATTAGCTAAGGTATCTTTTAAAGAAATAAAATTTTGTCTGGCAAATTTTTGAGAAATATTAAATAATTTTTGCTCAGCCCTATCTAAAACCCTAAGAGCATCTGTCTCCTCTTCATAGGCCATTCGCACTATTTCTGTAGATGCCGTGATGGCTTTTCTTAAAATTGATTTCTTCTGCACTATTTGAGCATAAGAAGTAACGTGACTGGAAGTTGGAACACTATTAGATAAAGATGCCAAATAACTGCGTCCACCCACTAAATCTAACTTCTTGTTTTCCTCTAAACGATTGGCTATGCTTAGTATGTCAATCGGTTCTCTTTGTTCCCAGACCTCTAGCATAGCAGAGTAAATCATTTGATGGACATCTTTATAAAAATCCCCAGGAACAATTATGTCTGCCACACGAACAATAGCGTCTTTGTCAATCAATAAAGACCCGAGTACTGCTTGCTCAGCCTCAATGTTTTGAGGTGGAAGTTTTTCAATAATTTTTTCAGCTCCAGCCATAAAATAATTTTTTTTGTTTACATTTTAATCTTTCTATTGTATAATCTTATTATATAATAATTCTGTTTTAATTCAAGATCGCCTTTTGCACATTTTATCAACAGAACAAAATTACCACCCTTTTATAACTATATATGCCACAAAAAAACATTCATGGCTATGTTGTAAATTATAAAAATAACGCTCTTAAAGGCGCTGAGCATTTAGCTTATATTTTGAGCTTTGATGAAGCTTTTTCTCTTTTTCAAGCTGCCCAAATGTCGGGTGAGGTTAAATTTGAAGATAGGGTTGGTAGAAATTTTACACTAAAAAGGGAAACAATAGGAACATTCTCGCTTGAAAAAAGAAAAGGATGGTAAATGTTCTCAAAACTTCAAGCCCCCTTAGCTCAATGGTAGAGCAGCTGCCTTTTAAGCAGTTGACGCAGGTCCGATTCCTGCAGGGGGTATTTTTTTATACTTTAATAATTATTAATTAATAAAACTGTATTCAAATGAACCAAATTTGGCATAATTTATCAAGCCTAAAAATTCAAAAAATACTAAAAACTTCTGAAAACGGATTATCAAAAGAAGAGGCACAAAAGCGTCTTAGGAAATATGGATTAAATGAACTTCCTTCTCAAAAAAAATTTTCAACTGGAAAAATATTTATAGATCAATTTAAAAGTCCATTGGTCTATGTTTTGATAATAGCCACCATTATCTCTTTTGCTCTAAAAGAATTCACTGATGCTGGTATAATCTTAGCAGCTCTTTTAATCAATGCTGCTATTGGGTTCTTTCAAGAAAACAGGGCGGAAAAAACTTTTTTGCGTTTAAAAGAATTAGTTCATCATTCGGCTAAAGTAATGAGAGAAGGAAATATAATTATTATACCAAATAATGAAATCGTGCCAGGAGATGTTATCGTCTTAGAAGCTGGAGACATTGTCCCAGCTGACGCTCGTCTTATAGAAACCTACAATTTGCAAGCCCGTGAAGCCCCTTTAACAGGAGAATCAATTCCATCTTTTAAAAAAATAGATATTCTTGAAAAAGGTATGAGCTTGGCTGATAGAGAAAATATGGTTTACTTCGGCACTGATATTACGCGCGGAAAAGGGAAAGCTATAGTGGTTGCAACAAGCCATAACACTGAATTAGGGCATATTGCCAATTTAATTAAAGAAACCAAAAATAAAAAAACTCCTCTTCAACAAAAAATAACATCCTTGGCTAAAAACGTCAGTATGATTTTAGGAGGATTATGTATTCTTTTATTTGTAGCCGGAATATTAAGAGGCTATTCCTTTTTTGAAATGCTCTTAACAACAGTGGCTGTAGCAGTAGCGGGCATTCCTGAAGGAATGGCCATTGCCGTTACTATTTGCTTAGCTATCGGTATGCAAAAAATTTTGAAGAAAAAAGCTCTAACCAAAAAATTAATTGCTGCAGAAACCTTAGGTTCAATTACAATTATTGCTACTGATAAAACTGGAACTCTTACTGAAGGCAAAATGACTGTCCATAAAATAATCCCATATTTGAAAAAAACTACAGAAGAATTGTTTAATATCAGCATTCTATGCAATGATGCTATTGTTGAAAATTCAGAAGACCCTTTGCAAGAATGGAAAATAAAAGGTGACACAACTGAAATAGCGCTCCTAAAGGCCGCGTTGCAATCTGGCTTAGACAAAAAAAAAGTTATGACCCGTTATCCAAGAATTGACGAAATCCCATTTGATTCTGAAAAAATGTATATGGCTACTCTTCACCTTGATTCGCAATCCAACAAACAAATCATTTTTGTAAAAGGAGCTCCAGAAAAAATATTAGACCTTTGTGAGCTTAACTCCAGAGAAAAAAATAAAATAAAAAAAGAATTTGAAGCCCTAACCAAAAAAGGTCTCCGTGTTTTGGCCACTGCCAGCAAAAAAATAAATAATAAAAAATTAAACCAGCAAGAAATAGAGAATCTCAGTTTTGTGGGTTTAATCGCCCTCAAAGATCCCCTTCGGCCAGGGATTAAAGAAACAGTTCAAGCTTGCCAATCAGCTGGTATTCGCCCCCTAATTGTAACCGGAGACCATAAGTTGACAGCCAGAACAATCGCTCTTGAAATTGGGCTCTTAAAGAAAAATGAAGAAATTTTAGAAGGACAGGATTTAGACAAAATTTCTGATGAAAAATTAAAAGAAAAAATTAAACATGTGAGTGTTTTTGCCCGGGTTGAACCCAAGCACAAAATAAGAATAGTTAAACTCCTTCAAATGCAAGGCGAAGTGGTAGCTATGACCGGAGATGGAATCAACGATGCCCCAGCCATTAAAGCAGCTGATATTGGGATTGCCTTAGGCTCAGGGACAGAAGTAACTAAAGAAACCTCGGATATTGTACTTCTTGACGATAATTTTAAAACTATTATTGAGGCTATAAAAACTGGACGAAATATATTCAAAAATATTCAAAAGGTAATTCTCTTTTTATTAAGCGGCAGTTTTTCGGAATTTATTCTAATTGGCGGAGCATTGTTATTCGGCTTTCCCTTGCCCATACTGGCTGCTCAAATTCTCTGGATAAATATCGTTGAAGATACTTTGCCAGCTATGGCTTTATCTTACGAAAAAGAAGAAAAAAATATTTTACAAGAAAAAGTAAAAAAATCTCAATCTGAAATTTTAAATAAAGAAATAAAATTTCTTATTGGCGTTATATGTGTAATTACCGATTTAATTTTATTCGGACTATTTGTTTATTTTTATAAAGCAGGATGGGATTTAAGTTATATTCGCACTATGGTTTTCGCGGCCATTGGTGTTGACAGTTTATTCTATATTTTTTCTTGCAAAAATTTAAAAAGATCAATATGGAAATACAATATATTTAACAACAGTTTCCTTTTGATGAGTGTAATCTTCGGATTTTTCATGATAGCTTTAGCCATTTATCTTCCCTTTTTGCAGAATATTCTCAAATTAATCCCGCTTAACGCATATGACTGGCTAATCTTAATCAGCATCGGCTTATTTAATCTCTTGGCTATTGAATTGGGTAAGCTTTTCTTTATTAACAAAAAAACAAAATTAAAAAATGCTTAAATCTTAAACAATGACTATTCTATACATTATTACCATCATCTTAGCTTCAGTAATCCTGGTAAAAGCAGCCCATTGGGTAATTAAATCTTTGGTTTATTTGGCCCAACGTTTAAAAATTTCCGAATTTGTTATTGCTTTTATTTTGGCCGGCATCGCAACTTCTCTTCCAGAACTTTTTGTGGGCATTTCTTCAGCTTTAAATAAAACTCCCATTCTTTCCTTGTCTAATGTTATCGGTTCAAACATAGCCAATATAACCCTAATCCTTGGAATAACAATTATTCTACTTCGAGGGTTAGATATAAAAATAAAAACCATTCAACGCAATATAATTTACACAGCGCTCTTGATGACATACTCTTTGCTTCTGTGTTTAGATGGCGTTCTCTCGCGTCTGGATGGCGTTGCTTTGTTAATTAGTTTCCTGCTGTACAACTTAATCCTTATACATCAAAGTCAAGATATAAATAAAATTGTAATTAAGGCAAAAAAAAGAGAATTAACAAAAAATATCTTGTTATTGATTGTTGGCATTGCCTTGCTTTTGCTCAGCGCTCAAATTATAGTAGGAACAGCTAATAATTTAGCCATTAAACTTAATATTCCATTATTTATGGTCGGTTTATTTGTGGTTGCCATTGGGACATCTTTGCCTGAACTAATTTTTGGAATTAGAGCCGCTCGCCAAAAACATAAAGATATGATTTTGGGCGGAATCTTGGGTTCTGTGACCGTAAACTCAACTGCTGTTCTGGGAATTACTGCCATTATTTCTCCAATCATAATTAAAAACGGCGCTTTATTCATCAGCAGTATTATTACCCTATTAATAGCCTATCTATTATTTGGATTTTTCTCCTATTCTAAAAAAAGGATTTCCTGGCAAGAAGCAATGATTTTACTATTTTTTTATATTACTTTCACTATTATCCAATTTCTGCTAAAATAAGAACCTGCTATGCAGAACCTTGTTATTCGCTAGGCTTATAATAAGAACCTGCTATGCAGAACCTTGTTATTCGCTAGGCTTATAATAAGAACCTGCTATGCAGAACCTTGTTATTCGCTAGGCTTATAATAAGAACCTGCTATGCAGAACCTTGTTATTCGCTAGGCTTATAATAAGAACCTGCTATGCAGAACCTTGTTATTCGCTACGCTCATAATAAGAACCTGCTATGCAGAACCTTGTTATTCGCTACGCTCATAATAAAAACTATGTATATCTTAATTAAAGACATAAAAAAATATCTTAATAAATCTATAACCATAAAAGGATGGGCGCATAATATACGTTCCTCGGGTTTAATTATGTTTATTCGATTACGGGACGGCACTGGATTTATTCAGAGCATTGTAGAAAAAAAACAAATTAGCTCCTCTCAATGGGAACAAGCTCAAAAAATCAGCCGAGAAAGCTCATTAGAAATTAAGGGAATTGTCAAAAAACATCCCAAAAAAAAGGATGTCTTTGAAATACAAATAAACAATTTAATCATCTACCAAATAGCTGACGAATATCCTATTGGCAAAAAAGAACATGGTCCTGATTTCTTGTTAGATTATCGTCATCTTTGGCTAAGAGATAAAAAACAATGGGCTATTCAGAATGTTAGAAATGAGATAATAAAAGCTACTTATGAGTTCTTGTGGCAAAATAATTTCATTAAAATTGATGCCCCTATTTTAACCCCAACGTCCTGCGAAGACACGACAACTTTGTTTGAGGTAAAATATTTTCATTTAGGAAAAGCGTATTTGTCTCAATCAGGACAACTTTATTTAGAAGCAGGAATAGCGTCTCACAATAGAGTATTTGACTTTGGGCCAACCTTTAGAGCTGAAAAATCCAAAACTCGCAGACATTTAACTGAATTCTGGATGATGGACGCGGAAATGGCGTTTGTAGAACATAAAGAGAATATGGAAATACAAGAACAACTAATTTCTTATATTATTGGCTCTGTCCTTAAAAATTGTGAACAAGAATTAACAATATTAGAAAGAGATAAAAATAAATTAAAAAGAATTAAACCACCATTCGCAAGAATTACATACGAAAAGGCAATTAAAAAAATACAAAAGATGGGTTCCAATATTAAATCAGGAGACGATTTTGGAGCAGAAGACGAAACACTAATAACAGAAAACAGCCAAGTGCCCGTTTTTATAGAAAAATGGCCGAAAAATACCAAGGCTTTCTATATGAAAATAGACCCTAAAAATCCAAAATTAGTTTTAGGGTCAGACCTTATTGCGCCAGAAGGATACGGAGAAATAATCGGAGCATCCCAAAGAGAAGACAATTATGAAATATTAAAAAAACGGATGATAAAAGAAAAAATTCCAATCAAAGAATTTCAGTGGTATTTAGACTTAAGAAAATACGGCTCTGTTCCTCACTCAGGATTTGGATATGGATTAGAAAGATTGACTGGATGGATTTGCGGACGCAAGCATATCAGAGAAACCATACCATTCCCTCGGCTTATTAATCGTTTAACTCCCTAAAATATGGATAGAATTAAAATAACAGAGACCGTCAATAAAATTAAGAAAAAAGTTAAAATTTGCGGCTGGGTGCATTCCCGACGAAATTTGGGAAAAATTGTATTCATTAATCTTCGCGACCAATCTGGTATAGCGCAAATAATTATAGCCCCAAACGAAATTGACACTAATTCTTTAGATATAATAGACAAAATTCGACATGAATTTGTTTTGGAAATTGAAGGGATAGTTAATAAAAGGCCAGACAGCCAAGTCAACAAAAAAATGCCTACTGGGAAAATAGAAATTTTAGCTAAAAAAGTTTCTATCCTTAACGAATCAAAAACTCCACCATTTGAAATCAATAATGAAGAAAAACAAGCTAATGAAGAATTGCGATTAAAATACAGATATTTAGATTTACGACGCGAAAGAATGAAAAAAAATCTAATAATGCGGGCAAAGGTATTACATTTAATAAGAAATTTTCTATTTGAGAAAAAATTTGTAGAAGTACAAACTCCTATTTTATCTAAATCCACGCCAGAAGGAGCTCGAGACTACCTGGTGCCTTCTCGTGTTCATAAAGGAAAATTTTTTGCATTACCACAAGCTCCCCAACAGTATAAACAACTATTGATGATTTCTGGGATAGAAAAATATTTTCAAATTGCTCCGTGTTTTAGAGATGAAGACGCTCGCGCAGACCGATCGCCTGGCGAATTTTATCAAATTGACATTGAAATGTCTTTTATTGGACAAGAAGATATTCTGAGATTAACGGAAGAGATGTTTACGAAAACCATAGCCAAACTTTTTCCAGAAAAACATATTATTCAAACTCCATGGCCTCATTTGGATTATCAAGAGGTAATGAAAAAATATAAGACTGATAAACCAGATCTAAGAAAAAACAAAAAAGACTTAAATGAATTAGCTTTCGCCTGGATTCTAAATTTCCCCCTCTTTGTTAATCAAAACAATGAGAATGAAAAATTTATTGGAGCCGGCAATAAATGGGCGCCTTCTCACAATATGTTTACTAGACCGCACGATAAAGATTTGCCATTATTAGATTCTGCTCCTGAGAAAGTCAAATCTTACCAACATGATTTAGTATTAAATGGTATAGAAATCGGAGGAGGAGCAATGAGAATACATCGCTCAGATATTCAAGAAAAAATATTTGATCTAATTGGGTTTAAAAATGAGCAAAAAAAACAATTTGAGCATTTCTTAACAGCTTTAAAATATGGAGCTCCTCCCCACGGTGGCATTGCCCCGGGATTAGATCGATTTTTATCAATACTGTTGAACGAAAAAAATATCCGTGAAGTAATTGCCTTTCCCCTAACTTCCGACGCGCGCGACCCTTTAATGAATGCGCCCAGTCAAGTTAGCCCCAAACAACTAAAAGAATTAGGGATTGTTATTGAAAACAAATGAAAATCATTAAATTAGCTTTTCAGAACTTTTTCCGTAATTTTTGGTTATCTTTAACCAGTATTATTATTATTCTCCTAATGCTCTTTACTCTCACCCTTCTCTATAGCGTCAGTATTCTTGGCTCTCAAGCGTTAGACAATATAGCAGCTAAGATGGATTTGGGGATATATTTTAAAGATAATATAGACCAAAACGAGCTAAGCGCTCTTAGGCTAGAGCTAGAAAACTGCAATGAAGTTAAGGAAATCGATTATTTAAGTCCAGAAGAAGCTTTAGGGCAATTCAAAGAAAGACATCAAGAAGATTCAATAATTTTAAATTCATTAGAAGAACTGAATGAGAATCCATTAGGGGCAGCAATTTCTGTTAAATTTCAAAATCCGACCGAATACCAAAAAACTATGGAAATTATCAATCAAGAACGATACCAGAATTTAATATATAGTCAAAATTTCTACGACTATGAAGAGCTTATTGAAATTTTTAATAAATTTAATAAAAAAATTTATTACATTGGTTTAGTTATCAGCGGATTATTCCTTTTAATAGCCATATTAGTTATTTTTACTACCATAAAATTAGGGGCCATTTCTCGCAAAAAAGAGATTAGAATAATGCGTCTAGTAGGAGCTTCTTCGTGGTTTATTCGGGCACCCTTTTTAATAGAGGGTTCTCTTTATGCTCTTGTGGCTTGGCTTTTGAATATCGGTATAATTTGGCCTCTTTCCATATTCATTCAACCTCAAATTAAAAATTTTTTACAAATGGATTTTAGCCTGTCTCTTTATTTACAAAATCAAAGCCTGGAATTCTGGTTACCGCTTTTAATCTTCACAATCATCGTTTCCATGATTGCCAGCACACTAGCAGTTAATAAATATACTAAAACCTAAATGTTAAGCCTAGAAAAATTCAATTATCATTTACCAACAAATCTAATAGCACAAAAACCAATAAGGCCTCGAGATTATTCGAGGCTTATGATTTTAAATCGAAAAAGAAAAAATATCACTCATGATTATTTTTACAATATCAAAAAATACATAGAGCCAAATTCTATTTTGGTAGCTAATAACTCTAAAGTAATAGCTGCGCGCTTGAAAGGTGAAAAACTTACTAAAGGTAAAATGGAAATTTTAATGCTAAAACAATTGAAAAATAATTGTTGGGAAATAATATTAAAAGGAAAAGGGGGAATAGGTTTAAGAATTAATTTTAATAAAAAATTATTCGGAATACTTGAAAAACAATTATCAGAACAAACTTGGGTAATAAGATTCAGCTCACTTCAAGGAGATTTATCAAAAGAATTAAAAAAAGCAGGGGAAACCCCTACACCCCCCTATATTAAAAGAAAATCTAACCTCCACGAATATCAAACTATCTATGCCCAACACCCTGGGTCATCTGCCGCGCCTACTGCCGGTTTTCATTTTACAAAAAAAACCATTCAAGAGTTAAAAAAAATAGGGATAGATATGCATTTTATTACCCTGCATGTTGGCTTGGGGACTTTTCAACCAGTAAGAGCCAAAAATATTGAAAATCACCAAATGCACTCTGAATGGGGAGAAATAAAAAAACCAATTGTTCAAAAATTAAACAAAGCTAAAAAAGAACAAAAAAAAATAATAGCTGTGGGCACTACCTCTTGCCGGGTTTTGGAAGCATTTTCTTCTGCTAATCATATTCTAAGGCCTGAATCTAAATCAATTCAAACATTTATTTATCCGGGATATAAATTTAAATTTATTGATGGTCTAATCACTAATTTTCATTTGCCAAAATCAACATTATTAATGCTTGTTTGTGCTTTTGCCGGGAGAGAGTTTATCTTTCAAGCTTATGCAGAAGCCACAAAGAGAAAGTATCGCTTTTATTCCTTTGGCGACGCCATGCTAATTATTTAAAATAAAAAAGTATTTGGGAATATTTGGGAACCGGATTCCTAAATATGGACAGAGAGACGTTTTTTTGCTAAAGTAAAAGCAAACCAATACAAAATAAGGCCAGGTAGCCAAGTGGCTAAGGCGTCGGTTTGCAAAACCGATATACACGGGTTCGACTCCCGTCCTGGCCTCCTCCTTCATTTCATTCAGGAACCTTGAAATTAAATATTATTGTACAAAAGTTAATGTAGTTTAATTATGGATAAATTTATTATCATTGATGCTTCTGCTGTTCTTCATCGCGCTTGGCACGCCATCCCTCCGCTAAAAAACTCTCAAGGAAAAACAATTAATGCCGTTTACGGCTTTACATCTCTTCTTCTAAGAATACTATACAAAGATAAACCCGATTATTTAGCTGTTGCGTTTGATACTAAAGCTCCCACTTTTCGGCACAAAAAATACAAAGAATATAAGGCGAATAGAGTTCCTCAACCTCCTGAATTTTATAAACAAATTCCTTTAGCAAAATCAATTTTAGAAAGCTTTGACTTAAAATCATTCAGTCAAAATGGATTAGAAGCCGACGATTTAATTGGAGCGCTAAACAACACTAAAAAAGAAATCAATAATTTAAGCGCCAGAATTATCACTGGCGATTTAGATTTATTGCAATTAGTAGATGACAAGACAGAAGTTTATTTTCTGCAACAAGGATTAAATCAAAATAGAATTTACAACTCTTCAGAAGTTATTGAACGTTTTGGTGTTTCTCCTGAACAAATAATTGACCTTAAAGCTTTGGTTGGCGACCCTTCAGACAACATCTCTGGCTTAATGAATGTGGGTCCCCAAACAGCATCCAAATTAATTCAAGAACTCGGAAATATAGAAAACATTTATCAATATTTAGAAAAACCTTTATCTAGTCAACCCAAAAACTTAATAAAAGAATCTTTAGCGCAAAACCTTATAAAAAACAAAAAAAAGGTTATTCTAAATAAAACATTAGTTACTATAGTGGACAAAGCACCGGGAATAAATGTATCGATACTACAAAATTGTCGTGTTTCAGAAATTGATATAAAAAAAGTATTAAAAACTTTTGAAAAAATAGGATTTAAAAATCTGTCTAAAAGATTAAGAATATTGATTGCCGAAAAAAAACAAACTAAATTATTTTAAAATATATGATAATATTTTTGTACGGGGCTGATACTTATCGCTCCTCTGCTCAATTATCACTATTGAAAAAAAAATTCACCCTTGAGAGGTCACAAAGCAACTTAAACATATCTACTCTATCTGCTAGTAGTCTAAAGATTGATAAAATTCGTCAGGCTATTTTAAGTAGTGGTCTTTTTTCAGAAAAAAGAATGGTTATAATTCAAGGATTATTAAAAAAAAATACTACCACCTCTATTAATGAACTAATTCAAGGAGTAATGGATATCATTACAAAAGTCAAAAAAGATGAAAAAAATATTCTCATCTTTGAGGAAGAAGAAATAAAAGAAAAAGAATTAAACAGTACTCAAAAAAAATTATTTACCGTCTTGAAAAAGGAAAAATTTTATCCTGAATTTAGACCCTTAACTAAAGGCAAAATTAAAATTTGGATTGAAAAATATATTAAAAAAAATGACTTAACAATAGAAAATCAGGCCCTTAATTATATAATTGATTCTTTGGGCAATAATCTTTGGGCTATTAAAAATGAATTAGATAAGCTGATTATTGATACCTCAAAAAACCAAATTCAACTTAAAAACACTCAGAACTTGATTCAACCAACAGCCGAACAAAATATCTGGAATCTCATTGATGCTTTCGGGCAAAAAAAGAAAAAATTGGCCAGTCAATTACTATTAAAACAAATAGAAGCTGGAATGACTACCGATTACCTCATATCTATGCTGAATTATCAATATAAAATTATTATGCGAATGAAAGCATATACAAAAGGAAAATCAGGATATATATCCCCCCAACAAGCGGCTAAGGACCTGTCTCTACATCCTTTTGTGTGTCAGAAAGCCCTACAACAGCAACAAAATTACGAACTAAAAGAACTAAAAAAAATTTATCAACAATTACTGAAGATAGATATTCTAAAAAAAACACGGCAGATTAATGCCGAGATTCTCTTAAATTTATTGATTTTAAAAAATTAAAAATATGATAGAATCATTCCAAAGAATGTAATTTTTTAAATAAACGTGATTTACTGCGACTAGCAGTATTTTTTTTAATAACCCCTTTCTGAGTTGCTTTATCTAGGGATTTCTGTAATTTTGAACAAAAATCATCAGCAGTTTTTTTATCTTTCTTGCCCATTGCTTTCAAAAACTGACGTTTAAGCCAGCTAATATTGGTTTTAATTCCCTTGTTGTAAATTTCGCGCTTTTTAGATTGACGCATTGCCTTAAATGCGGCTTTTTTAATCGGCATATATTATTAAATATTAATTTTCATATAATTCTTCTTCCTCTTCTCTATCTCCACTTTCTAACATTTTTTCCTCTTGAGCAATTAATTCATCCCATTTATTCTGACCATCAACTAAGGCATTCATTCTGGCTTTAAAATTTTCATTAAAATCCTTAATAAATTTTGGATTTTTTGCGAAAACATTTAAAAGTTCTTCTAAGGCGTTTTCTGGTAAAATCGGCAAAAAAACCAATAAATCATTTTGGTCAGTGGCGGAAATTGTTGAAGATCCAATAATCTCTCCTAATTTTTGTAATATTTTCGACATGAACGCATATTAAGCCGCTATTTTTTCGGGATTATTAACTATCCTCTCGCACAAAAATTTATTGGCCTTAATTATTATTGATTGTGGGCCATCTTCAATGGCTCCTAAAACTTTTTCTTCTTTTCTGCTACCTTCTTTATACTCTTCTTTGCCCAAAACAGAAAAACCACTCTCTTTTGTTTTTTGGAGTTCTTTAACAATCAATTGCATCCCCTCACTCAATGGCTTTTTTTCTGTCTCTGAGCCATTCAATTTTTGCCCTAAGGCATTTTCCATATTGAATATCATAAATAATTCTTAAACCCCACCCATTAATTAGATACAGATATCATAACAGATATTCATCATCTTGTCAAATTAAATAAAATCTTTAAAATAAGAATTATGATTTCTTCTATCGAGGGCACAATTAGTAACAAAAATCAAGACTCCATTCAAATAGTAATCAATGGCTTGGGATATGAAATATTTATCACCAAACCTCTTTTAGATAAGATTAAAATTGGCCAAACTATAAAACTTTTTACTAAACTCCAAATAAAAGATGATTCTTTAAATTTATACGGATTAGCTACCCGAGCTGAAATGGAATACTTTAAACGCTTAATCTCTATCTCTGGTATTGGAGCTAAATCAGCACTAAATATTCTTTCTTTGGTTAGTTTAAAAAAATTACAAAGCGCTATCCTTAATAAAAAACCTGAAACCCTAACTAAGATATCTGGTATAGGTAAAAAAACTGCTGGAAGAATTATATTGGAACTCAAAGGAATTGTTGGAAAAGACTCTCTCCCTGATTCTGATATTAAAAATGACGCCCTAGCGATTGATGCTTTATTAAGCATGGGATACTCAATCCAACAAGCGCGAAAAGCTATTCAGCAAATTTCATCTTCTCAGGCCTTAAGAGCAGAAGAAAAAATAAAAAGAGCTCTCAAATTTTTGTCTTCCAGATAGAAATAAAAAATTATTTCTTTTTTGTTTTTAGAGCCTTTTCCTCCAAAATTTTAATAATTTTAATCTCCGTATACAACTGCCTATGGCCTTGTTTTTTGAAATAACGAGTTTTAGGCTTGTATTTGATAACACTAATCTTTTTTCCTTTAAGTTGAGAAATAATCTCTGCGCTAATACTAATTTTAAGAGTCGGCTGACCAATTGCCGTCTTTTTTTGTTTAGAATCCACGAACAACAAAACATCTTTAAGAAAAATTTTATCTCCAACTTCGCCTTCAATCTTTTCGATAGAGAGAACATCTCCCTCTTGAACTAAATACTGTTTTCCTCCTGTTTTGATTACTGCTATTTTCTCCATATCTTAATTTTAATAATAATTATAAAATTAGCATTCTCTCATTATAAATAAATAAAAGAATTAAGCAAGTTAAATTTTATTTGCCTTTTCAACTCTGAGATTACCTCCTTTTTCTAGAATTACAACATCCCGACGGCCCACTTTGCCAGTTAACAAAAAATCAGCCAAAAGATTATTAACCCTATCTTGAATAGTTCTTCTTAACGGACGAGCGCCAAAAGCGGGATCAAATCCAGCTTCAGCTAATTCATTAATAGCCTCTTCCGTTGCTCGAAAAGTAATTCCTTTTATTTCTAATTGTTTGCTCAACTTGTTTAATAATAATTTGGCAATTTTTTGAATCTCTGCTCTCCCTAAAGGCTTAAAGACGATTAATCCGTCAAAACGATTGAGAAACTCAGGTCGAAAATGAGCTTTTAATTTTTCTCGCAATAAAATTTCCTTAATATCTTCTATGGACATATTTTTTCTTAACCCTTCCTGAATAAAATCTGCACCAGCATTAGAGGTCCCGATTAGAATAATATTTGTAAAATCAATAGTTCTTCCTAAAGCATCAGTAAGACGACCATCTTCCATAACTTGCAAAAAAAGATTCAGGATGTCTGGGTCAGCTTTCTCTATCTCGTCAAGCAACAAAATAGAATAAGGGTTATGACGGACAGCTTCAGTTAAATAACCACCTCTATTCTGGCTAGCAATGCCCAACAAACGACCCACGCTAGAGCTGCTATCTTGGTATTCGCTCATATCAACTCTAATCATCCTGTTCTCGTCACCAAAATAAACCTCAGCCACTGTTTTCGCCAACTCAGTTTTACCAACTCCAGTAGGTCCAAGAAAAAGGAGATTAACAATCGGTCTTTTTTTATTTCTTAACTCAGTACGAGCTCTACGCAAAGCAGCTGAAACTGCGTTCACTGCCTCGTTTTGGTCAATTAAACGCTGATGGATTCTATCTTCTAATCCAATGAGGGCTTTTGACTCTTTTTGCGTAACCTTAGATAGAGGAATTTTAACTTTTTTAGCAATTAACTCAGCGACATCTTCTGGTTGAATAAGATTTTTTTTGCCCCGTGCCCGTTTAACCATAACCGCCACTTCTTTTAAAAGATTAACAGCTTTTTCAGGGAAAAAACGGCCATGAACATATCGCTCAGATAAATCAACAATTTGTTCTATGGCACGATAAGAAAAATAAACCTGTTCTTTGCTCTCTACAAAAGCTGCGTGAGCTTCTAATATTTGGATATTAATATTTTTGTCTGGTTCTTCTATATCTATCTTCTGTAGCACTTCTCCTAATGCTTGCCCTTCTATTAAACGTTGATATTCTTTTGGGATAGAGGTAGCAACAAGTAAAAAAGATTTTGATTTTAGGATATTAGCCAAAATTTCAGAAACATCCAACTCTCCCTGGGTGGTTTTCATTCCTATCATATTATGAATATCTTTAATAAAAAGAACAATATTGCCAGAAATAGAAACCTCATTAATTATGGCCTGTAACCGAGCCTCTATGTCTCCTGGTCTTGATGCTCCAGCGATTAAATTAGCTAAACTCAAACTGACCAATCTCTTATCTTCCAAAATTTCCGGCACATCCTCTGTAACCATCAAACGAGCAATACCTCCCACCAAAGTTGATTTTCCTACGCCTGGTTGGCCGACCAAAATAATGCTTTGACGTTCTGTACTAAAAATTCTGAAAATATCTTCCTTCTCTTTCTCGCGATTTACACAAAATTGCAAATAATTATTACGCGCCAATTGAGTTAAATCTTGACTATAGGCATCAAGATTAGGGGTAGCTATAGCTGTATAGGCCTTATTAATTGCTCCTTTGGGTTTAAAGCGAGAACGTTGGAAAAAATAATGTTGTTGAGCCCTAAATTCATTATAAAGATCTATCCAGAGACAAACATTTTTTATCTGATGAGCGTCAATTTCTAAATCATAAAAAATTTCTCTCACTAAATCATCATTAATAACTAAAGATTCCAATATTTCTAGGGGAGATAAATTAAGGCGGTCTTTTTCTCCTGCTAAAGTATAGGCAAACAATATTATTTTTTTACTATTTAAACTGCAAGTGATTTGTGGCATTTTCTTAATTCGAGAATCATCTTTAACGATTAACGAGCGGTCTATTTTCTTTTGTAGTGCTTGATAATTTAACCCCAAACGCGCTAAAACCAATTTAATTTCTGAATCTTTTAACGCAGCTCCCAAAATATGAATTGGTAATATCTGAGAATTCTCATACTTACGAGCTAAGCTCCACGCCCTTCTAATCAAAACTAAACTAGATTTAGAAAAAGAAGCAAAAACTTCAATTTTATATTTAGCAGACAAATTTTTTATGTCCGCAAAATTTAATAATTCCTTTGTTTGCACAACTTTAGATTTTGGCCAAATTTTTATTTTTTTTTCTTTTTTTCTTTCTCGAGAATAAATTAAATAACAACTTACTAATGTTGCTAACCAAAAAACTAGCCACAAATCATTTAATGGTAAAAATGGAATTAAAAAGGATGGGTAATAAGGCAAGTTAAATAAATCAGTAACTATTTTTAGTAAAGAAATGATTCCCCATAAAACAAACAAAAAAGAAGCTATTTTAAATATAATTCTCAAAAAAGATTTTCCAATGGCATTAATTTTTTCATATGGATTAAAAAATTTTCCAAAAGACAAGGCATATCCGCCAAAGTAAAGATAAACGCCCCTGCCTAAACAAGCTGGACATTTCTTAGAGCCATGAAACCCATGACCATTGCATTCTGGACAAATAATAAATTGCATAATTTTTTAATATTCAATTATAACAACCTCTCCTCACTTCGTTCGTCGAGAACGTTGCTGTTCGCTATGCTCACAGTAAGAACCTGCTCACTTCGTTCACAGAACCTTGAAATTAAATTATTATTGTATATAAATTAAGGTATTTTAATTATGATGTTAGTTCAACAATTACTCGCCAAACCGCTAAAATAGGCCAAACAGTCCAAATTAAAAATAAAACCAGCAAACCTAATGAACCTATCAGGAATAAAAAAAGTCTCCAAATCAAAAGAATTGTTCTCATAAAAAAGCTAATCATCCTGCCCGTTCTTGAATATTCTCCGAACATAGGCTTGAAATAATTAGCAAACATAATTTTCAAGGCCAATGCTTTGAATAATTTTTTAACATGCCCCCTAAAACCTAAAAATCTTTTTTTAAGCCCAGGGCCATACCACCAAATAGGAAAATAAAAAATACTCAATAAAGTATCAACAAACAATAATTTGATAATATTGAGCAATATGAACATAAAATTTATGTATGAATTGATTTACTTTCTCTTAAATATAATCTTTTGTTCTAAAATGGTAAAAACAATACCTATAAGCCAATAAATCATCAAACCGCTGGGGAGCGTGCTCCCAATAATAATAGTCATCACTGGCATCATGAATTTCATTTGCTTGTTCATCGTCGTCATCATGCCCTCGTCTTTAGCTCCTTCTTTTTTGGCCACAGATTTGAGGGGACTGACGCTTGGCAACATACTAGCTTGAATATATTGCGCTATGCCAGTTATTACCGCCAAAAAAATATTTGGTGCACTAAGAACCAAAAACCCAAAACCCATGGTATTAAGAGCTCCTGGATTGTGAATAAACGAATAAACAGGCAAATTAACATCTGTTAGTCCCGTCCTAAAAACTTGAAAAACAGCGATTAAAATAGGGAGCTGAATCAATAATGGCAAACAAGAAGAAAAGGGATTCACTTTATTCTCTTTATACAAATTCATGATAGTCTTTGTCTGTTTTGCTTTATCCTTCGCATATTTTTTCTTTATTTCATCCAGTTTTGGTTGCAATTCTTTTAATTCTTTTTGTCCTTTAACTGCCTTCATCGAAAGCGGCAAAAGCAATAATTTAATACTAAGAGTTAAAAGAATGATTGAAACCCCAAGGTCATGACCGGGAATTATATTGTAAAAGAAAACTAAAAGATTTAAAAATGGTTCATAAAGAATTATCTTGAAAAACTCAATCATAGATTAGTTAATTAGTTAATTAGTTAATTAGGTAATTGAAATTAAATAAATATTCGCTTTACCTAATTAACCAATTACCCGAACACCCAAGTACCCGACTACGGTTCATCCCAACCGCCCTTTGACCAAGGATTACAACGAAGAATTCTCCAAATGGCTTTTAGGGACCCTTTAATTATCCCATATTTATTAATGGCTTGATAGGCATATTCCGAACAAGTAGGACGAAATTTACAAACTCCTGGCCAAGGATGTATTAAAGAAAAGGGCCCATGGTCGGGAGAAAATGTTTTCTGATAAAAACGAATTGATTTCAAAATTAATAATTTGAAAAATCTTAAAGGATTGTCCATTATTGACGAATTATTAAATTATTCTTACTCAAAGCTCCCAAGAATATACTTTTTAATTGAGAGTAATCAAGATCTTTAATCCGATCTTTAGTTATAATAATAATGTCCCAACCCAAAGCTAATGAGTCAATATTTTCTCTCAAGATAGCTCTTAAACGTCTTTTTATTTTATTCCTGATAACTGCTCTTTTATCAACCTTTAAAGAAACAATTATGCCCCAACGCGAATAAGATTGATTATTCTCTATCCATTTTAAGCTCAACTCTGGCCCATATGACTTCCGTCCATGACGAGCCACTTTAGCAAAATCTTTATCTTTAATTAAACGATACTTCTTGGGAAGCATAGCTAAAAATTATACGGTCAATTTCTGACGACCCTTAGCTCTTCTCCTTTTAATAATATTGCGTCCAGCAGTAGTTCTCATTCTCTTAAGAAAACCGTGCTTACGTGCTCTTTTTCTTTTTTTAGGTTGATAAGTTCTCTTAGGCATAATAATTAGTATATAATAATTCTTATTGTTAGACAATAGATAAATAATTGCTAATTGCTAACTGTTAAAGGGTTCTTATTGTTTCTTATGCTTTAGCATTTATCTCGCGTATTCACTAATTCTATTTTCTCTGATAACTGTTACTTTAATTTCTCCAGGATATTTCAATTCTTCTTCTATTTGATCGGCTATTTTACGAGCCAATTTAATCGCCTCTAAATCATCTATTTTCCCTGGGGACACAAATACTCTTAATTCTCTACCAGCCTGAATAGCATAAACTCGTTCCACTCCCTCAAACTTTTTGGCTATATCTTCTAATTCTTCTAACCGTTTGATATATTCCTGATAACTTCCTTTTCTAGCTCCTGGACGAGCGCTGGAAATAGCGTCTGCGACCTTAACAATAACGGCTTCTAATGTAGGAGGATGGTCATCGTGATGCGTAGCAATAGGGATTATCACTTCTGGCGAGAGATTGTGTTTTTCTCCTATATCCTTTCCAATCTCTGGATGAGTTCCTTGAATCTCGAAATCCATTGCTTTTCCGATGTCATGTAATAAACCCGCTTTACGACAAACAGCTACATTTGCTCCTAATTCCTCTGCTAGCATAACCGATAAATTTGCCACTTCAATCGAATGTTGCAAAACATTTTGACCATAACTGGTTCGATACTTCAATCGCCCTAATAATTGAATTATTTTAGGATCTAATCCTGTAACCCCAACCTGATAAACAGCATCTTCTCCAGCTTTTCTAATATTATGTGCTAATTCTTTTTTTGTTTCCTGAACAATCCTCTCTATTCTCGCTGGTTGAATGCGACCATCTAAAACTAATTTATCTAAAACTAATTTAGCCAACTGACGTCTAATAGGATTAAAGGCCGAAACAAAAACCACGTCTGGGGTATCATCAACAATAATTTCCACTCCAGTAAGCTGTTCTATTACTCTAATATTTCGTCCTTCGCGACCAATAATACGACCCTTGACTTCATCAGAAGGTAGAGATACTGAAGCTGTAGTGGTCTCTGAAGTATGCGCAGCTGCGCAACGTTCAATAACACTTGTAATCAAATTTTTAGCTTTCTTGTCAATTTCTTCTGCCCCATAATCTTCTAATTTCTTAATTCTTCTTAGAATATCATCTTTAATCTTTTCTTCTATATTATTAAGTAGAAGTTCTTTAGCTTCTTCTGTTGTTAAATTAGAAATTTTTTCTAATTCAGCGCGAGCTTTTTCATAAATTTGACGAATTTTATCTTTAGCTTCCTCAATATTATCCTTTTCTTGAAATAGTGTCTTGCGACTTTCTTCTAATTCTAAAATTTTTTTCTCAAAAAGGTTCTGTCTCGTTTCTATTCTATCTTCCGCTCTCTTTAATTCTTGACGACGAATATCTTGCTCCTTTGTGGCCTTATCAATAATTTTTAAAGCCTCTTCTTTAGCTTTAAAAAAAACCTCTTGTTGTTTTATCTTGGCTTTAGCAACAATATCTTTAGCTTTTGCCTCTGCTGACTGGGTCAAATGAGCTACCACCCTTTGGCGCACAAACCAGCCAACCAGAAACCCTCCCAATAGGGAAAGAAAAATTTTAATATAAATCATAATTCATTTAATAAAATAAAAATTAATAAATCCTATATTTGTTTCGCTCGCTCGGAAGAGTAAATAAACTTGCTCTTCTCTTACTCGCTCACAAATAAAACCGAGTATTAAAACTCGGCTTTTAAGAAAAAGCATTAAACAATTTAATTTACTCTAAGATAGATTTATCGTTTGATAATTTTATCAATTAATCCGTATCTTTCTGCTTCTCTAGCGGTCATAAAAAAATCGCGATCTGTATCTTTCTCAATTTTGCCTAAGACCTGCTTAGTGTGTTTGGCTAAAATTTTGTTAATCTGATCCCGAACTCGCAAAATATGTTCAGCCCTAATCTTAATGTCAGCTGCTGGTCCTTCAGCTCCGCCTATAACCTGATGCAACATTATCTCTGAGTTGGGTAAAGTAAATCTTTTCCCCCTTGCGCCAGCTGCTAACAAAACTGCGCCCATAGAGGCAGCAATGCCAACACAAATAGTATTTACTGCTGGATTAACATACTGCATAGTGTCATAGATAGCTAATCCAGCTGTTACAGATCCCCCTAGAGTATTGATATAAAGTTTAATGTCTTTGCTTTTGTCTTCACTTTCAAGAAATAGAAGTTGGGCAATAATTGTATTGGCAACGCTATCAGTGATAGTGTCTCCCAAAAAAATAATCCTTTCTCTTAAAAGCCGAGAATATATGTCATAAGCCCTTTCTCCGTGCGTAGATTTTTCAATTACAGTAGGAACAAATTGCATATATTATTTATATTTATTTATTATTAACCTTTATAGATTATATATTAACATTATCAAAAATAATGTCAAACCCTCACACCAAAGAAGATGGACCTAAGCAGAATCGAACTGCTGTCTCCGCAATGCGAATGCGATGTACTGCCACTGTACTATAGGCCCTCAAAATTTTATTTTTTTTGAAATAATAAAAAAGAATAAGAATAATGACCAAGGAGAAATGACAAAATATTAAAATTGTGAATTTCTTGAGCCAAAAGCGTAAAACCAAAATCATTAACGCATTGAGTCATAATTCTATTTTTGTTTTGCGTAACAATAAACAAATAACCGTTCTTATTCAACCTCTTCTTAACAGTTTCTAAACATAATTGATTGTCAAAATTGTAATCTTTGCTATCTAAAATATTAGAGAGATAGATTAAATCAAAATACTCTTGGTCAAATAATTTTAAATTATCAACAAAATCCCCGCAATAAATATTTATTTCATCTAATCTTGTCTGTAAAGTTTGATATTTTTCGCGAGAAGAAAGATAAAGCAAATAATCTTTTTTGTTTCTAACCTGTTTAAAGCTTTCTCTATACCAAAAATGGGATATCTGTAGACATTTTACAAAATTATTTTGTTTACAATTAGAGAAAATATTATCAAAAACTTTCTGCGTCAATAAATTTATTTTACTTCTTATCTCGCCATAAACTTGTTTTTTGTTATTTGATTTAATGTCTAAAAACACTTCTAATATTTTTTCATAATCAAATTCCTTGAATAACGCCACCTTGAAATCATCTGTTAAACATGCCATTGGTCTTTTGTCGCAAACATCAACCTCATCAACATTAAGTAGGGATAAAATATTGAAAACAAAATCATTACCGCCAGCAATAGCAAAAATTTTATCAATTTTTTTCTTTCTGTCTAAATTTTTGAAAAATCCGTTTAATTTTTCGTTAGTAAAAAACCACGATGGATAAAAATTTTTATTAAGAATTTTTTGATAATTTATTTTTTGGCATATTTGATTAATATTGTTATTCATTTTGTTAAAATTTCAATAAGGGGACGAAAACTTAAAATTGTGCTCCAAAATGTAGATGGGTCCCAACCCAAAGAACCAAGCGATTTCCAGCCGCCAGCTAAATTTTGTTTTTGCTCAAATTTATCTTCAAACCATTCCCAAGTATTAGTACTAGCCCATTGGGGATAAAAAACATTGCCTAAATAATTATATTCTATAAAACGAGGCAAACGAATAATCTGATTTGAATTAATTTTCAAAATATTCAAAATAAATGGCAATATTTTTTTAATATCATCAATAGATAAACAAAATCGCGAAGCAAATCCTTGATTATTCAAAATTTCTGTTAAATATTCATCTTGATATGGCTGTTTATTTTTCTTCCTTAAACCTTCCCTTAGATTAAAACCTATCTTCTTTAAAAACCGCTCATCATTAGAATTTATCCAACGATTCATTTTTTTTGGCTTGTCTCGAGCATCAATTAAAATCCATTTTCCAAATAAATTTTTAGATTCTGGGCTAATTTTACCTTGCATCATTTTTTCATAAAAAATCTTATCCGGCTTATGTTTCCACAAAGGCAAATTCATGTCTCTTTCTAAAGAAATTTTAGGGAGATAATGTAAGTCAAAGTTAAACTTTTGCCAATGGGCAATAATTTCATCATTAACCCATTCTGGCAAACTTGGAATATCAAAAGATGACCAATTAAAAAATCTTTTGATTATACTTTGCTCCCTTTCAATTATTTGATTTACTGTCTGCATAAGCTTTCCTATTTTTAAAGGGGACTGTCCCCTTTTCAACCATCCCCAAGACCCGTGGTCAGAGCGGACTTTAGACTACTTGTTTAGAATCCGCACGTTTTTGCCCAAACACAAAAATGCCACGCAATTATATCATTTTTGTACTCTTAATAAATACTGGAGTCTCTGTATCTTCTGAACAAAACCTGCCTTCAACAAATTTTATATAATCTAATCGCGCTTGTTCTAAATCGTTAATGCCGATATAAGACAAAAATTTGTCTCTATCTATTAAATCGTCACCATAAATTTTTTGGCAATAGATAGAAAAACTGCTCCAAAGATAATCTTTCGGATTTTGGGCGAGCCCAGCACGAACCGCATTCAAATCAATATAACATCCAACTGCCCAAAAATATTTTTCTTTATCAATTATGTTGCTAAAAAATCTGTCTTGGAAAACATGACCAGATCGATTGTGGCGATGGTTAAAATAAGTAGCATATAAAAAATTCACTCGCCCCATAAATTTTGAGAGAGAAAATTCACGCGTCTCAACCAATAAATGGAAATGGTTTGGCAAAAAATTATAAGAATAAAAATAAAATGGGAATTCCTTTTTTGACAATCGAATAATATTTAACAACCGCCTGTAATCTTCTGACCTCCTAAAAATCCTTTTTTTGTTATTGCCCCTACAAACAATATGATAAAGTGCTTCCGGCCTATCAATAAATTCTCGCGCTTTTCTTGGCATAATATTTAATATTATATTAATTTTATTTAAAACGCACAAAAACGTGCGGAATTCAAAAATTGGTCATATAAACATCTACCAGAGCCACTTGTAGAAAAGGTGATTTAGGGGACAGTCCCCTTAAGTTATGCAAGGATGTTGAATGTTTAATAAAATCTTATTGATTTACAGAAGGATGCTTTAGGGCGGAATAACGCGCGTTTTCTATTTTTGAAAAAAAGTTTTCTGGATCTTTGAAAAAATGACTATTAAATAAATCATCAATGTATTTTTCAACACCTTTATAATCTCTTCGCCAATTATTATACTCTAAAAAACTAAACTCTTCGGAATTCAAAATTAAATCAACTATACGTTCTTTTTCCCAATGTTGAATCCTGTATTCTTGAATCCAGTCTTCAATTAACAAATGAATGATTTCATGAACAATTGTTTTAAATCCTCTTTTACTATTTATGTTAAATACAATTATATTTGGAAGATTATAAGAACCATTGACTCCATAATTTGTCAAATAAACAAAAAATGTAGTTGGGATATCTTTATTGAAAATTTCTTTTAGTTTTTTAGAAAATTGTTCTTTTATTGTTAAAAAATCAGAAAGAATTTGGTTTGCCCTTTCTTTATACTTTTTTCCATCAAATTCTTTTACGATTTGGTTTTGAATCTCTTTTTTAGATGATTTATCATTTATTCCCTCTGGTAATTTTGGTTTATATCCTTGCGAGTCATACCAATCTGATTTCGCAAGAGTGTTTTTTACTCTTCTTAATTCAAAATCAATCTTGAATTTAATTTTAATCTTCGTGGTCATAAATATATAATCTAAAAGCTAACGTTAATTGGCGGTACCTTTTGGTTGAAATTCTAACCTTTTTTGAACAGAACACTGACTGACCACGCGCGGAGCGCGTGGTGGCTCTAAACCTAATCTTACGCTCGTAGAGCGTGGTAATTCAATCGGTGC
>Ga0307992_1000424_pt1 | contig 27248 bp, 38 predicted proteins | sample EllFjometagen133_FD_203162 | JGI IMG/M metagenome (GOLD analysis project Ga0307992, IMG submission 203162) | Marine microbial communities from Ellis Fjord, Antarctic Ocean - #133 | ecosystem: Environmental > Aquatic > Marine > Unclassified | place: Southern Ocean | collected 2014-10-08
CACGAAATGCCAACGTTACGATTAGGTTATTGGGCAAACGCAAGGATGTAATGGCTTGCCAATTTCATGGGCTGTATTACGAAGATAAAGAATGTTGCCAAATCTATGTCGCCACCACCATGACAGAAGAGGAACTGGACCATTGGTTATGGTCCACCAAATCAGTAGGGAACTATATTGGTGTGGTAGAAACCGAAGACATGGACTTAGTGGGCACAGAGACATACAAACCAGATGAATGCTAACAGTACACATTACCAAAGTGTATCGCCTCATTAGTCTTGATAGTATGTTACCGTTTTGGTATAATTAACGTTTAAAATGTTATCCGAAATTTGAGGGGGCATTGTGAATATATTCAGGTGTACAAAATGTTACAGGATAATACATCACTCACAGGTTAATAGTTGTTCAACCGGATATGGTGTGGATTCCGAGGGAAACAAGATTTGTCTTGTGTGTTGTGGTAATGAGGATAGACGGCATCTCAAGGCAATGGCAATAGGTGACAAAACCATGTTATATTTGGTTAAGAATACAGAATTTGTGGCCCGAACATGTGGTGTGCAGCAGCATAATGAGTTTTGGCTTTCGAATTGGCCCGGTACACTCAAGATACCTATCTATGGTATACACGTAGGGCACCATAATTGGGAGTTAAATCGTTATGATATGTGGTTTAAATTTGGTGGTTTAGAGTTTTGGGGTTTGAAGATAGGCGATGACCATGATTGTGTAACGGTTAAGCGTATAAAAGATAAAGGAGAATAACGTGGACATATGCATAAATGGCATTATTAAATATGATATGGGTACACTAAGTGGTAGTCGCATGGAATTGGGTGATGATGCTGCAAGCATAACATGGAGTAACTCATTAAATGCAGCATATGTATTAGGTTATGTTACCGATGAAAACCGGGAAGAAGTGATAGACTACTTCGAACAGTATGGGGCCTGGACTGTCGAGGAAATGAATACATGGACAAATCAAGAACTATGTGCGTTGATAGTCCAGGAAATTGCGTCTCAATGTCGTGAATTTTCAGAAGATAGCATGGATGAATGGGATTGGAAAGATTATCAAGGAAAGGCTGAACACGGGCAACTGTTCAGGGATAGTAAAGGTGATTTTTATATAAGTCTAAGTCATTAAGGGAATGATATGAGGATAGAACAGATAAAGTCTACGTTGTGTAGATACTGTAATAAACCAATTGAGATAATAGATACTGGTCGATATGTACACACTGGCGATCATGATGCAGATGCAGACCACCATGCAGTACTACAGACATTTGAACCACGTTTTAGACGTATCGCAACACTGTTGAGAGCCATAGATAATTGTGAAGAATCGGGTAATTGGAAATGGCATGATAGACACATAGACGTACTCGAAAAGGTTGTGGAAGGAATGCCAAATGGTTCGGGTATTGATTGTGGAACTAAGTTAGATGAGAGTAATGCAGACTTTGGTAAGCTTGTGTTCTTATTCTCATTTCACCATATGAACGAAAACGGTATGTATGATAGATGGACAGAACACAAGGCAATTGTTAAGCCTGATTTGCAGTTTTATTTTACCTTGATTATCACTGGGCGTAACAAGAATGGTATCAAGAATTATTTGCGTGACATATATAGTGAAGCATTAGCCGAATTAGTATTGAGTTAGGGGGTATTATATTATGACTATAAAAGGTCGTAATCCATGGCCATTATTATTCCTGATTGTATTCTGTGCCTGCTTATGGTATGAGGTATTTAAGGCATTGGTTGAAAGGTTATAGTCTATTGAAACGGCGACTAGTTAAAATATACACACGTGACCCAGTGGGCGACGGTTCAACGTTTAAAACGTTCTGGCGTTTACGTGGGCAGGCTAAGACGTGGCAAGCAATACGCAGACACATTGTGCGTCTTGAATGCCTTGGGTATGATAGAGATATATCAATAGACTGGGGATAATATGCCATTGTATATAACAGAATTGATATCATTAGCAAAACATGTATGCATGGAAGACAAAAGCAGTCCTCATACATTGATCCAACTACTTGAGCACCATCGTATGGAATTTATGGAAGAGTTAAGATACGCCCGTAGTATTGGTGGGAATGATAAGATGATAGGTCAAGGTTGGCAACGTGCTGTATCTATAGACCTTGCAACGATACGCAAAGCCATTGCAATTGTAAAACGTAAAATAGTTATAAGAGGGTTTTAAATGAAGACACTAGAACGGTTTATAGAGGAACACAAGTTAGAAATAATAAGCGGTGTAAATGCATATCTAAACCATGTACCCGCAACTGCGAGTTGTAATTGTCCACGTAGCGGGACAGAACACACACATGCAGATGATAATATGGACGTGGATGATGAAGACGTTAAACAATGGATCCTAAATGACGAAAGTCTATACAATTGGGCACGCGGCGAAGGTGTAGACATATAAATGGAGGTCCAAAAATGTATATACAGATAACAAATAAATGTAATATGTCTTGTTCCCATTGTGCCTTTTCGTGTGGTGCCAAGGGTCAGAGTATGACCATGAAGACGTTCAAGAATGCTCTTAAATACTGCGACGAGGAAAACATTACATTAGGTGGTGGCGAACCGACTATACACCCAAAGTTCTGGGAATTCATTGGCCTTGGTTTATCTGTCGGTGAAATATGGCTAGCGACGAATGGAAGCATAACAGAAACCGCATTACGTTTGTGCGTTATGGCAAAACGGGGTGTCATCGGTTGCGCTTTATCAATGGATGAATGGCATGATCCGATTGACCAGGTAGTGGTTGACGCGTTTCAGGACGGTATGACGCGTGATAGTCCGCGGTATTCGGATCAGGGCTATCATCCCAATCGTGGCAGTGGCACTGGCAATCAGAATGATCGACGTGAAATAAGAGATGTAAGTTTCAACGTGTCGAAACGTGGACGTGCTATTGAGTCTGGGGTGTGGCATAAGGACGAATGCACATGCCCTGGCTTAATGTGTCGCCCCAATGGCGACATGTACCCCTGTGGTTGTTCTGATGCTCCAAAAATTGGTAACGTGAACGATGATGAGGTTGACATGAGTATACTTGAAGATGAGGCTTACCGCGATTCAGAGTGTAGCCGGGATATAGGAAAGTGCGAGGTTGCAGTATGAGCAAAAAACGTTTAAATCCAAAGTATGCAGTTCTTGACGCTGGTGGTTATCTTGTACTTATGAATGGTACTATTAAAGAGGTAGAACTTGAAGACCCACACTTATTCCCGGACAGGAAATCAGCACTTGCCTATATAGATGAACAATTAAGCGGATGCTCAGACCTTGATTATTATCTGTTCCGGATAGAGGAGTATCATCATACCATTTTTGTCCGCATGATGAAAAAATTATGAAAGGAGAACTATTTATGCAACTATGTTATAGCATAAAAGAAGCAGGGCGTATGCGTCGTGGTCGTAGCCACAAGAGATATAGAATGGTTGAACAGGATATAATACATTGTTCGTGTTGTAATCGGTTGATACCGGAAGATGAGACGTTTAGCAGTTCAGGATTGTATCCCATGTTGTGCGAATACTGCCAATCCAAGGATTAAGAACTTTTTAATTTTGTGCTTGACATGTCATTACATGTGTGGTATGATGAAATTTGATCACGGGAATAATCCGCAAAGTGCAGTATCATGATTCATTCAACCCGAAACCAAGTGCGTTGTCCCGTGATGTTACTGTGGATACGCAAGAACCCGACGAAGTTGACCTAGATAGAAAGGTAAATGATGAAGTGCCCTAAATTATTTAAACGTAAACCAAGTGTATGGCCGTTGCTAGCATCCATGCATGATCAGATAGAGTGTATAGAACGTTGTTTAAGTCAGAGGGTGTGTACCATCACGTATGACCGTGAATATAGAAACTTAGCCCAATGTATTAATAATATCGACACCAAGCTTGAATCTGTCGACGAAACGGCTATGGTAGCAGTGAGTACCTGTGAAATGATCATGAAGGTTGGTAAGACGCATGGGTGTCCCGATAACCGTGATATTGAGGCACGGGCTAAGGTTTCCCGTGTTAAGAACGACGTTGCCGACATCCGTGAGAATCACGGTAAAACACTGTTCAAGAATAAATTAGGCCTGAAGAACCTGTTTCTATGGAAGAAACAGCAGGAACAATTCAGCGTAGGTGTCACCACTGCCATCAGTGATATTGTCAATCGTCTGATTGCGTTGGAAATTGCTATGAAGGCGACAGACAAGATTCTTAGCAATCAGAATGCACAGGGCCATTGTGGAGCTAACAAACCTGCTCCGCAGTAAGAGTGAGTAGATAAAAGCGTAGGCCATAGCTCAATTGGATAGAGCACGAGATGTGCCCGAAAGGGCCTTCTTGAGGTTGCAGGTTCGAATCCTGCTGGTCTGCTTGGTGGGAACCATAAAATCCTGGTTCCACAGCGTATGTGAATTGGGTATTATCGTTAAAGGAATGTGTTATGAAAGAGGTTACACTAGGGACTGACATACAATATTGCAAGGGCGTTGGTTCTGTGCGTGCAGGAGAATTCAGGAAAATGGGTGTGAATAATGTACATGATCTTCTGCAATTATACCCGCGTGATTACATATTTGCGGTTCATCGGGATATATCTGACCTTGAGCATGATGACTTCGCAGTGGTGAAGGGCACGGTTAATCATGTTAACAATAATTACAACCTGGATAGGACCAATGTTGTGCTTGTTGATGGTACTGGTTGCGTAGAATGTACTTGGTTTAATCAGCCACATATGAGTAGGGTGATGCGTAAACACGCCGCTGTCACCATGTGGGGCAGGGTCACGTATTTTAAGGGCAAACCACAGATGGTTAATCCTAGGTACTCCTTTTCCCTTGTGGGTGTTCCACAAGGTGACGGTGGTGGCACGCCCGTGTATCCCGCCACAAAGAAACTGACCAACAATGCCATAGGGAACGTTATCAGGCAGGTGTTGCCATACGTGGATCGTTCATTCATGTATGCCATTGACATGAGGTGGGATATGGGTCTACGCAAGCGTGGGTTCATACGTCACAACGAAGCCATCAGGTATATACACCAACCACCAAGCAAGCAGGCATTGAAGCTGGCGAAGAAGCGTCTTGTATATGAGGAATTTCGTAGCCTTGCCATTCGTATGCATAAAAAGCGTATGGAAGCGACCAGTTATGAGCCGGGCGTAGCACTCAATTGGGGCACCGAGATTCACAGTCGCATTAAGAAGGCTTTGGGGATTAACCCCACTGGCCATCAGAACACGGTTATGGCTGAGATAGTAGAGGACATGTGTAGACCGGGGATCAGCAAACCAATGTACCGGCTGTTGCAGGGTGACGTGGGTTGTGGCAAGACCATGGTTGCCATATACGCCGCGTTGCTTGTGGCTATTAACCGGAAACAGACGGTTATCATGTGCCCTACCAAGATACTGGCACAACAGCACTACGAAGAAATACTTAGTCTACTCGACGGGTCACGGTTCAGGGTTAGCTTGCTTACATCCGGGCAAAATTCGACGCAAAACACGATGACTACGCTATCTGCTGCCAACGGAAACGCCGACATAATCGTCGCTACCACATCGGTGTTGTCAGACAAAGTGGAGTTCAATGATCTGGGCTTGCTGATTGTCGATGAAGAACACCGATTTGGCGTGAAGCAGAAAGAAAAATTAGTCGCAAAGTACAGGCCCCACCAACTGTTCATGAGTGCCACGCCTATACCAAAGGCATTGACGGCTACGGCCTTCGGTGATTTGGATGTATCCACCATTAAAGAGATGCCGGGCGGCAGGGGTAGACGTGATACTGCTATTGTACTTCCGCATAATAAGGCGTGGATGTATGATCAAATAAACGAAATGATAGAGGACGGTGGGCAGGTATACGATGTATATCCACGTATAGAGGGTGAAGGTGGGTTGGAAGAAGCGTATGGTGAGGGTTATTTTGAAAATGCAGTTATGTTACATGGTAAACAGACGTCGGCGTTGAATGCTGAAGGTATGAATGCGTTTGATGTGGGCGTTGCCAGTGTGCTTATGTGCACAAGCATGGTGGAAGTCGGTTTGCACGTAGAGAATGCAAACGTGATGATAATACACGATGCCCACATGTTCGGATTAACGCAACTTCACCAATTGCGTGGTCGTATAGGAAGGGGAAAACAAGATGCGGTGTGTTATCTAATGTGTAATACCGATAACGAAGATGGTATAGAGCGTTTGCATTTCCTTGAGTCATGTGACGATGGCTTTGAGGTGGCAGAGAAAGACCTTGCCATACGTGGTCCAGGTGAATTACTTGGTGCCATGCAACATGGTATGCCTGAACTTAAATTAGCCGATTTGATTGTAAATTACAAACTTTTGATTATGGCAAAGGAAGATATAAACGATGGTACTACGTGATAGACTAAGATGTAAGTTATGCTATGCCTACCTTTTGGGCAATGGCCAATGCCCCAAGTGTGACCGTGCCTTGGCTAAGTATCCCAAAGGTGAAACCAACAGTGGCGACATGTTTGGTGATATGAGCAATATACAGTTGTCATTTGGAAAGATGCGAAATTCCCAAATAGCCAAATATAGTGGTGAGATAAGGGATCTGGATAGACAAATCAACGCGTGCAAATACATAATACATGATATCAAAGGATTAACGCAGAATCAGCAGCATGCGTTCAAACATGTGTTCGATATGGTTAACATCGGTCGTTATTATCTACACGTGCAGTTAAAGGAAACTGCCAATTTGCTAGTTGATTCTGGTCTTGCAAAGTTGGGTGAAGATCTCTGGGGACTTGGTTCAGGTATCAGATGAAATCTATACAGACAATATCGTATACCTTGGCGTACCAGAAGGCATATCGCGATCAGATTAAATGTTCCCCCCAGGTCATGTTTGTAAAAGACAATGGCATGTGGGGCACTATGCCCTATAAGGTGTGGATGATGATAAAGCCGGGAACACCAAAGTATTATGTGTCACATACCGACAGGGGAATAAATGTGGCGTTGTGGGAGTTTAAAGATAATGGCAGAGATTAATTATATGTCAAAGGAAAGACTACAGGAATTCTGTTCGTGGATGACCGCTAAAAAACGGGCAAAAGAAAAGTTGAATAAGACCAACAAGCCTCAAGCCATGTATTATATCACAAAGAATGGGGTACGTTTGTACAAATATATGCCCCATAAGACGTGGAAGATGATGAAACCGGGCACGTTGGGTTATGTGATACAGCACCCGGACCCTTTGTTCAACGGCGTGTTTAGCAAGGGGATATAATGCACATTTTATTTGAACCTATAATGTTTGCGCTTGTGCTTAACGGAATTGGTGAACTAAAAAACTGATAAAGGAAGGTGAGCATAATGACTATCTTAGATGGTCCGAAGTGTTTAACAAAGATGGAAGGTATCGTGGTGGGAAAATGCCACCACGGTTGCGAAGGGTTGTCTGCATTAGACGCCGCAAAGAGTCTGGGGATAACCGTTCAGATAGTTTTGATGCATCTACGTAATGCCGAAAAAAAGGCACCACAGTTGTTTCCCATCTTGACCGTTAAGCAGGCAGAGATATTGCACCTTTATACGGTAGAAGGTTGGTCAGTGGCTATGATAGCAGAGGTGCGTGAAATTTCTGAAGCAACTGTGCGTGGATATCTCAGACGTCTGCGTGATAAAGGTGTGCTGCATGACGACAAACCGAATCGCTCACTGTCATTTGATGAAACTACCATGTCACAGTATGTGGTGAAGAAATGGTAGTAGACAACATAAACGCAATATTTGAAGTAACAGGTGGGGTTTTTGTATTCCTCAACGTGCTGAAATTGTACCACGATAAAGAAGTGCGTGGCGTTAGTTACATAGGCGTGGCATTCTTTGTGATGTGGGGTTACTGGAATCTTTATTATTACTCAGTCATGGGTCAATATCGAAGTGCAATCGGTACGTTATCGGTAGCCGTAGGTAACACCGTCTGGTTGGGTCAAATGATTTATTATATTCGAAAGGAAATACACGATGACAGAGCATAGTGATTCAGACAGAAATTTACCACTCAAAAGAGTAAGAGTTACCGCACAATGTAAGGATGATAATGGTATACAACGTGATTTTGGTACGGGTGCGGTGCGTGACACGGTTATCAACAAGCTAGACTTTGAGGCATTCTTGTCGCCAGTGGTATTAAACCGATATGCAGAGTATCTTAACGGTACCCGCAAACAATCAGATGGCAGTATGCGTGATGGTGACAATTGGCAGTACGGTATACCCAAGAAGGAATATCGTAAGTCCCTTATCCGTCATGTCATGGACGTGTGGTTAATTGCCCGTGGACGTGTCAAGTATGCGGTCATCAAGGATCTTCAAACGGCATTGTGCGCAGTGCTGTTCAATGCCATGGGCTACCTGTATGAAGATCTTGAGGGTGCCCTGGATGATGAACCGAAACGGGGTGGGGTATGAAACGATTATTTCTTGACGTTGACGGGGTACTTTGTGACTGGAATAAGGGTTGTCATTTGTTGCATGGGCTACCCTACAAGGATGGTGTGTGGCCATACAAGCTTGGTCCAGAGGGTTGGCATTTCTACAAAGAACTTGGTATGACCGTGCTCCAGTTGTTCAAGGGTATGGATCGTGAGTTTTGGAAGAACCTTGATTGGTGTTCCGATGGTAAAAAGATACTGCGTATTTGCGAAGCTAAGGTAGGAAGGGAAAATATCTGCCTGTTGACCGATCCATGGAAAGGTGATGGTGCTACTGATGGTCGTATAGATTGGATTAAACAGGAGATGCCATATTACTGGGACCATGGGCAATACCTGATTGGACCGTGCAAAAAGGCATGTGCCCATCAAGACGCCATATTGGTGGATGATTATGAGAAGAATATCATTGACTGGCAGGGCAAAGATGGTATAGGCTTACTTGTACCAAGGGCGTACAATAGCGAGTACAAAATTAAACACGTTGCTATTGAGCATATCGAAATGCGTTTGCACAAAATTACGGGGACCTCAAATGAGTAACGAATACGAATGCCTTGAAGATTTTGCCACAAGTGCCCGGCAAAAAGAGATATACCAGTGCCTTATAGACGGCATGTTGCCATGTGAGATACCAGAAGAAATCGGCATGGACAGGTCTCACATGTACCGTTCACTGCGTACCATGAAGGAACGTGCAGCAAAAGCAGGCAGGGCACCGGGACACTGGAATAAAGGCGTGGCACCCGGATATCGCATGGGCAAGGTTACTGTACAGCGTGATGCCAGTGGTGATGTGGAACGTACGTGGGAACGTCAGCACCCCGACGAAGAAGCGTATCAGGATATCATTGAAGCCATGACGGAAAGGGCAGAGGGTATCAAGCCCCTCGGTGGGATAGGGCAGAACACCATTACCCTTAATGATGATCTGGTCACGGTATACACCATAACCGATTTGCATCTTGGTATGTTGTGTTGGGGCAAAGAGACTGGTCAGCCGTGGGACATACGCATATCCACTGAGGTGTTACGCAATGCCCTTAGTGACATGATAGGAGCGTCCCCTAATTCCGGCAAGGCGGTCGTTGTACTGTTGGGTGATTTTGTGCATTGGGATGGCGTCAATGCTGTAACACCAACGGCACACAACCTTCTTGACTCTGACATCAGGTTCCCCAAGTTGCAGTTCGCTGCCCTTGAAGCGGTAGAATATTGCCTGACAGAAGCGGCAAAGAAGCACCGGGAAGTCACACTTGTTCAGAGCGAGGGCAATCACGACCTAGCTTCGTCTAGTTGGCTACGCATTGTCATGCACCGGCTATTCCAGGATAGCGAACGGGTTAGCGTGGATATAGCACCGATGCCGTATCACGCCATGCTACACGGTAAAGTATTTCTGGGATGGCACCATGGCCACAGGAAACGTGGCAAGGTGCTTCCTGGTATCTTCGCATCTGAACCACGTTTCCGCGAAATGTGGGGTCAAGCGTTGTTCACCTACATACACACTGGCCATCTTCATTCGAGTGAGAAGTTGCTTGATGAAGTGGGTGGTGCAATCGTTGAGCGTCATCCTACTCTTGCAGCACGTGACGCTTATGCTACTGGTCTTGGTGCTACCGCCATACGCGGTGCCAGAGCTATAACCTATCACAAGGATCGTGGTGAGATACATAGAGTCACCGTATCCCCAAGATATGAGGAAGAATGATGTCGAACACAATGCAATACTGGGAACGCAAGTGCGGGTGTCACACGTCTAATATGATGGCGTGTGGTGCCTGTGATAAGTGTCTTGACCATTGTGAATGTTCAAAGGGAAATATCAAACTATTTGAGGCACTGGCTAGGAATAAACTGGAACGGGTAAGGAAAGCAATGATGGGGTGATATAACCCTTGTGGAATTTAACACAGCGTTGAAAGGATTACGAGATGCCAAAAAGAAAAATGCCTGACCTTGGATTTGAGAAAACAGAATTTGAGGGTCGTCACCATGTTCAGGACAACAAACAGTTTTACCAGGACATACGTGAGTTGCTGGAAAGGTTATTGACTCTACCCTTGGTAAAGGGCCAGACGCAACGTGAAGAAATGATTCGTTCGTTCATGTTTGTTCTTAATTCACGTGACATATCTAGACTACCGTTTTGGTCCAATGGAATCGGTGCAACAGAAAATACCAAGTTCAAGGCGCTCATGTCAGAAGTGTCATGTTTGGTCTGTGCCTATTGGAAGTGGGACAGTGAACCCACTATGCCAAATATTGAGGTGATCACAGACCATATGGAATGGCTTGACCATATCATGCGTGATCCTGATACTATCAAGACAATTGAATTGCAGCACGGTCACGGTAAAAGCGGTTCATGTCGATATCGCATCACAAACAATAGAATCATGAACGGTTTCAAGATGATGGAGTATTGATATGGGGACACTTGATTACTTTGATGCCATAGGCTATCCTACAAAGGTCCTAATGCTAGACTTTGAATCCTTCTTTAGCGATGAAGTTGGATTCAAGAATCAGTCTACCATTGAGTATATAACCGATCCCCAATGGGAAACCCTTGGGTGCGGTTTTAGGTGGGTGGGCGATGGTGAAGACACTACGTGGTGGGTTGACGGTCCGGACTTACCAGCTTACTTTATGCGATTGAGGATGCAGTATGGCGGTAAACTTGATAAGATAACAGTGATGGCGAAGAACTGTAAATTTGATATCACCGTGTTGGATTATCACTATGGTATAATGCCTAAGTATACAGTTGATCTTGATGACCTGTTGCGTTTTTATGATGCACGAATGAATCACAATCTCAAGGACGTGTGCAAGATGCTGGAACTACCACCGAAGGGTAAGACAGAGAATTTCAAGAATCTCAGATTTGACGACATTGTGAATCATGCCAACTCTGACATGTACACCAAGTTCCTGGTTGAGTACGGGAAAAATGACGTTGACAGGCAGTGTGACATACTAGACTGGGTGCTGCCCTTGGTAGATTTCTCACCAGAAGAAGCATTTATGGCTAGACATACACTTGAATTGTTTATTTTGCCCCGTTTCGCGATTGACTTTGCCCATGCTTTGGAAATTCGTATGGGCATGACACATCAGTTAAAGAAGGTGCTTCGTGATTATGATAAGACTGTACTGCAATCAGACATCAAGTTGGCCAAGGTCATGGGTGATTTACTGGCAGTGTATGGTGAAAAGATACCGCTTAAGCATTGCAAGCTGAACAAGAAGAAGAAGTTTCCAGACGCAACCAAGGGCATGGTGCCAATGCTGAAACAGTACGGTAAGTTACCGGAAGGGATGCCATTGCTAAAGTCAAGACCATCGTTCGCAAAGGATGATGATGGATGCAAGTGGATGCAGGCGCACCAGTGCCCGAAAGTGAGGGAACTGATAGGAGCACGCATAGGCATAAAGTCTTGGCCTACGCATATCAACAAGGTGATTGGTATCGCTAAACAGGCAAGGTGTAACAAGTCAAATCGGTTACGCGTTCCCATAGTATACTATGGTGCTCACACTGGAAGATGGACTGGCAATGAAAAGATTAATCTGCTAAACATGGGATCTGGTGGGCGTGGCAGAAAGCAGCACCCTCTAATAGCACAGACACGCGGTTGCCTGCTGCCTTATGATAATACCCGTACGTTATGTGTATGTGACTCATCGCAGATCGAAGCTAGAGGTTCATCATGGCTGGCTGGTCAAGAGGATCTTATTAGAGATTTCGCTAATGACCTTGATCCGTATTCTGTATTAGCCTCTGATATTTTTAGGACCGAGGTATGGAAGTGGTCAGACGATGATATAGCAGAATGGTCGCGTTTTCCTGACATGAGTGAGGAAGAATTTAAGACGCTGAAGGGAATGATTAAACTGTACCGTGGATTTGGAAAGGATGCGATACTTGGGTGCGGATATGGTATGGGTGCGGTTACCTTCCTGGCACGCTGTCTTGAAAACCCATTCTTAAGACCATATTTTGATAGTGGTGAATATGATGCAGAGTTTGTAGGGAAGATTATAAAGACGTACCGTAGGAAGTATAGAATGATACCTATGTTTTGGAAAAATGTACAGGATAAATGGATGGCGGCAACGGCGTATAAGGGACAGGTTATTACACTTAACATCCCCAATTCACCGTCGTCATTGAAGTTCTTCCATAAATCAGGTACAACCTATATCCGCTTGCCATCTGGTAGACATTTGCGGTATCGAAATGCCAGGATAACAAAGGACGAAGAATTGAAATGGAAATGGGGCACACTATGGGGTGGTGTTCTTACCGAGAATATTGATCAAGCCATGTGTCGTGACCTGCTTACATTTTGGATACAAATGACAGAGGAAGATAAGGATTATGATTTCAATGTGAACATGCACACATATGATGAACTTGTGACTGATGTACCCAAGTCAGATGGAGTGGAACACTTAGCGAGGATCAATGAGATAATGCGCGTGTGCCCATACTGGGCAGAGGGTATGCCCTTAGGAACTGATGGTGGATATCTATCCGAAAGGTACAAGAAATGAGGCAGACGAAGAAGGTAAAGTTTGCACGGTTAGCACAGGGAATCGGGAACATCCGAAAGGGTAAGCGACCGATGCCGAAGATTCATACCGATGGGTCAGTCACCACTAGACCGTGCGTACCCTGTCCCGACGTCCCCGAAGCAGATGTCATGAGGGTCACTGAAGAATGGATAGTGCGTCATGGGTGTACAATAGACAGGTTAAACAATGGTGCCGGGCACTTAGATGGTAGTCCCAACTATGGTATGTATGGTATCAAAGGTGGCGGTGATTGGTTGGGTATGTTACCTAATGGAAGACACCTAGAAATTGAGTGCAAGAAGGGTAAAGGTGGCAGGCAGAGCAAGCACCAATTTAAACGTATGATGCGTGTACGTCGTGGCGGTGGTGTGTATGTTTTAATACACGGGTTGCCAGAGTTAGAGGTAAAACTTTTGCCTCTATTAAAGAATATTAATTTGGTGGTTGACATTCAACCAGCCCCATGGTAAGGTAGAGTATGATTACATACAAAGGAAAAATGTTAACAGCGTATAGAAATGATGAACTAATGGCTATTGTGTCAAAGCTGGTGATGCTCAGTTTAAAGAGCAGTATCGCCGCTTCCAATGAGTCGGTTGAACTGGGTAACTTTACGGTAGTACACGCCGGGGATGCGAGTCATGGGTAAAAGAAAACTACATCTATCAGCGTCTGCCATTAGTGCCTTCCTTGCTTGCCCTATGCGATTCAAAGGGGCGTACATTGATGGCGTGCGTAAGATAATACAAACAGAAAGCCAGCGGCGTGGTACTAACTGGCACGAACTGCTTGAGATAGTAGGGCTAATGCCCGAAGCGGTGTGCCGTTTCTGTGCTAATTTGATACACCCAGACAATGAGTGTCCCGTGTGTCAGGGTACTGGCTTTCTTGTTGGTGATTCAATGGACGCTGCTCACCGTATGCTTGCTGTTTCGTATGAGCATGTGCCCATTGGCGTGGACGTCAATGATTGGCAAACCGAACGTGCTAAGCTATTCTATTCATTGTCTGCCTATAAGTGGTGGTGGAGTATAGGTGAACATGAACAGAGCTACAAGGTGATCGCAACGGAAGTCCCATTCGATATGCCAGTAATTAACCCAAGCACGGGCAACTCATGCCGTGACGTCAAGTTAGTTGGAAAGATTGACAAGATAGTACAGTTTGACAATGGTGCATTTGGGCAGATGGAACACAAGTCAACGGCAAGACCAATTGATGATGGTTCCGAGTACTGGAAGCATCTTCGCATGGATATTCAGACTACACTCTACCCTTATGCTATGCTACGTATGCAGAAAGAGGGTCGGTTAGAGTACCTGAACATTATGCCTGACTCACCAATAGCAACTAAGGTTTTGTATGATGTTTGGCACACGCCACAGATCAAGATGAAAAAGTTGAGTTTCACGGACACCAAGAGATTTGTTAAAGAATGCGAGTACATGGGTGAGAAGTTTGGTATCACTGGTGCCAGTATCGAAACTACATTCAAGGAATTGAAGAATGGTAAGCAGGGAAAGAAAGGAAAGGATACCGTAGTATATGGCGATGATGTACGCGTGGATGGACATCCTGTCAAGATTATAAAGGGTAAGAACACGGATGATATAAATTTCATGGAAACTGAGGGCATGTATGGTACACGATTGTTCACTAGCATGACCGGAGAACCAGAGCGGTACTATAATCGGCGTGAGATTCAACGCAGTGTGGAAGAAATGACAATCTTTGAAAGAAAGATGTATTCTATTTACAAAGCCATTCTAATGATGCGAAGAACGGACGGCTGGTGGACAGATGGTACACAGTGTGAGGCCAAATTCAGATGTCAATACACGCCTTACTGTTGGAATAGTGAGGAACTATCACCAGATAATTTGCTGGATGGTTTTGAATGTATATTTAGAAAGGATGAAGAAGAAAATGACAATGCCTAAATTCAATGGTGGCAAAGTGAAACCTGCGTTTCAGAAACCTGCTTCCGCTGCGAAGAAGACACCACACAGAGCCAAGAATTTCTGTATCTCTGATATGAAGAAAAGTGCCGTAAGCAAACTTGGAAAGAAGTTTTTTATATACGCCAACACTGGCATGGGTAAGTCAACGCTTGCGGCTATGGCACCGGGTGCCACGTTCTTCTGCCCGGACAAGGGACTCGATGATCTCGATCATCCATTTGGGGGTGTGTTCAAAGTTGTCGATGGTATAGACACGTTTTCTGATCTGCGTGATGCCGTCCAGCAGGCAGGTGATTTTATGAAACCCGGTGATACAGCGGTAGTGGACACCATAACGTATGTCCAGGGTATGTGTGGTGATTGGTGCGTGGAAAACATCAAGAAAGAGAAGGGTGGTTACGCGAAGAGTATATCCACATACGGGTATGGCAAGGGGTATGAGCATGTTTACAACCAGTTGCGTCTGTTCCAAGGCGACCTTGACGGGCTGTTGGAAAAAGGTATTAACGTGATTATACTGGGCCAGCTTGCCAAGACTATTGAGACGGACACAACGCATGGTGAATTTTGGCGGTCCCACCCTGACTTATACAACAAGGGCAATTCCCCGTGTATAGCATTGTGGGTGGCATGGGCAAGCTACGTGTTCAAGATAGACTGGGCTATGGTTGAAATTGACGAAGGTAAAATCGGTGTAGCTAGTAATGAGCGTACTGTGTTTGTCAAGCCGGAGTTTTCTTTTGAAGCGAAGTCACGCGGGTCCAAGTTTAGGGACTATCCCTCTGTTACGTTCAACGAGGAAAACGATGACTCACTGTGGAGAATCCTGTTCAATGATACCAGATCCAATTGACAAAGGAAGTGAACGTAACTCAATGTGTGGTTGCGGTAGTGGACTGAAGATAAAGCATTGCCACGGTGATCAGGCGTTGAAGCGTGACGCCAGCAACATCGCGAATGGTATGCTTATGCTGTTCATTGCACAACGTAGGATTGATAAGAAACTGGCCACAGCGGATGATACCATCAAGCTCATCAACAAGATGACTGGTGACATAAACGATCTGCTGCCGGAATGTGTATTATTGTCTACTAACTATGAGGTTAAGAAGGAAGAATCGGAAGTTGATAAACTGGCCGACAAAGAAGCGTCGGGTGCAAGCATAACCGACTTGCAGAAGGACATGGTTAAATGTAGTGGTTGTGGCAGACGTCTGCCAGCCGGTATGGAATGTGCAAAATGCAAAGGATCAGTTTATGAGTAACAAAGTAACAATGGCCGGATCATTTCGTGGAGTCGCCCAAGACTGGGGCGTAAGCGTTACCTCTGGTAAAGAGTGCCCCCAATTCACAATGGATGTGATGCTTACAGAATACTTCGATGAAGAAACACAAGCATGGCAAGATTACACTGGGCAAGATGAGCATATACCTGCCTACATGGTCATGGTAAGTGGTGCTGGCAAGGTGCTTAAGAACATGGACCAGATCATGAAGGTATTCGCATGGGATGGTATCGACTTCGATGCCCTGGCCGAAGGTGACTACTCCGATGTTCAGTTCCAGATTCGTATCGGTGAAAATGATCCAGAGTTCGCGGATACGAATCCGTATACTGTGGAATGGCTTGATGTCTATGACGCCACCCCTGGACGTGGCATGAAGAAACTGGACAAGAAGGATCGAAAGGCACTCACCACAAAGTTTGCCGCCATCCTGAAAAAGAATGCTGGCACCGCTGCTGCTAAGTCAGCACCGTCCAACCCCAAGGGTAAGGCCACTATCACTACGCCACTGAAGACCAGTAGCCAGATGACTGCCAAGGAAAAGATGGAAGCGAACGAGGCACAATCAGAGATTGACGATGCCAAGAAAGCAGAAAAACAAGCAACTGCCGCCAAGTTAAAGGTAGAAAAGAAAGCTCTGGCCGACAAGAAAAAGGCAAAGAAGGTCGATAAGGACGAGAAACTCAAACGTGGTATGCCCAAGTTTGAAAAACCTGTATCTTCTGTTGAAGAAGATGACTTGGTCGAAGACAGTGATGATGATGTTGTGCCCGAACTAACCCAGGATGAGTGTTGGGAACGCATTGAAGCCGCCCAGGAACAGATGAGTAGTGACGATGAGGTTGTGAATGAAGCACTTATGGCGGCAATAAAGGAAGTTGCCGGCAATGACGCCCCGGACGTTGACGCGTTCACGAAGTCGGAGTGGGGTCAGGTCAGTGAAGCAGCTATCAAGACACTCGTAGGTGTCTAGGCAATAAAGAGTGGGCATAGCGTAGGTCAAAATTTTAATGGATTACTCCTTTGCCCGCTCAATTTTTTCTGGTGGATTCTATGAAGAAAACGACAACCCTAGCAGAATTTTACGACATCTTCGTACGTAACATGACTGAGGGCATGTACCGTTTACTTGGTATGGAACTTGGTGTGTCTGCTGACTCTGCGAAGAAGTTGGGAGTCGGATTCTTTCCAGCAGAACGGGCATGGATATTTCCAGAGCGTGATGCCAAGGGAAACGTGACAGGTCTTATGCGTAGATACTTCAACGGCAAGAAGTTCTGCATGACTGACACAAAACACGGTCTGTACTTTGCGTACAATGTAGATAGTGACATCACGGTTAAACGTTATTCTGCTGGAAAACATAACTGGATGCGTGTTGACTCACCGCTGTATCCTAACAAAGACGGTTGCCCCATATGTGGCAGAAAGAAATACTGTATGGTTTCTGCTGATGATCCTGCGAATCCTGCTGCTGTACTGTGTACCAAAGAAAAAAAGGATAGCAATGGGTTCAACGAGAAAGCAGCGAGTTACCTGCACATACTTGACGAAACGAGAAACTTATGTGGAAACTTTGCACCAGTTATAAAGTTCATGGATGAAGAAGGACCGATACTAATAGTTGAAGGATCGTCAGATGTATTAGCAGCATTCACGTTAGGCTTCGATGCAATCGGTAAGTTCTCTAATCTCGGTGGTCTTGACATACTTAGACAGATGCCTATATCTGGCAGGGAAATATGGATCATGGGTGAGAATGACCAGAAGGCTAATGGTGATTGGCCGGGCAAGGACGGGGTAGAAAGAACGTTCCTGTCTCTGCGTGGTAAGTGCAAATGTATTAGGATCATGCCCCCGGATGGTGTAAAGGACCTTAGGACATGGCTAGAAGCTGGTCTTACCAGAGAACAGTTGATAACCTATGCCAAACAGAGTGGTGACGATAGTGATTGCCTTGGGCCTAACATGCTCAACGATGACATTGCCGCCAACATAGCCAAGAGATTCATTGACGACCAGTACATGGTTGATAGGGCTATAACCCTTAAGATGTATCACGGTGGATGGTGTAATTGGAACGGTTATTGTTATGGGGATATGCAGTTAGAGACATTGAAAGGTCAACTGTATGAATTCCTTGATGGTAAAAGTTTCATTCAGACTGATGGAAAAGGAAACGATAAGGTCGTACCATACAAAGTGACGCGTAGTAAGATCAGTGACATACTTGACGCCTTCACCAGATGGTGCCCCGTATACCAAGACCCCCCTGTATGGATGGTTAAGATAAAAGGTATGCCGGATCCTACAAGGATCATAACGTTCAAGAACGGATTGCTTGACCTTGACAAGTACATGGACGGTAAGATAGTTTTACATGACCCGAACCCAAATCTGTTTTCACTGGCTTGCTGCCCGTACAGTTTCGATGAGGACAAGAGGTCAGTGTACGCTGAACAGTTCCTACATGAAACCTATGGTGGCGACGCCAAAAGTGTTGACCTGTTAGGAGAATGGTTGGGGTATCTGATGACGCCTGATCTTAGTTATGAAAAGTTCATGATGCTATTTGGTGATCCACGTTCGGGCAAGGGCACAGTGTTGGATATACTACAGCATACGGTAGGTGCTGATCAGACCTGTGCCACTTCATTGAGGGCTTTAGTCGGAAGGTTCGGACTGGCACCGCTTATGGGAAAATCCCATTGCATGTTTGGTGACATAAGAAATCCGATTAGGGCTATACTGTCAGAGGCACTCGAAATTATATTGGGTTCAGTGGGTGCCGACATGATGCAGGTTGACATAAAATGCAAGAACGCTTTGCCATCGGTACAGTTGAAGACAAGATTCACCATGGCGATGAATGAGCTTCCTGCTTTCTTTGATCACTCGCGTGCCGTAGAGTCTAGGATGCTGGTGTTGCACCATCCTAACTCCCATGTACTAGATGCAGATCCAAGGATAAAACAACGTATCATAAGGGAAGTTAAAGAAGGTAACATGATAAACTTTGCTCTTGAGGGATTCAAACGCCTCAACGGGAATAAAAAGTTTTCTGTACCTGCATCACATGATATGGTTATGGCACAGTTTAGGGCTATATCAGCACCAGTGTCAACGTTCATAGATGAATGTCTTGATATAGGTGACGGTAATGTTGATAAGAGGACTATGTTCTCTGTGTGGTCTGCATGGTGCAAACGTACCGGAAGAAAGTCAGGATTTCCAGAGCAATTCGGCAAATGGTTAATGGGTCACTCACCCGTCATCAAGTCAAAGAGATGTTGGGTAGGGGATGATGGTAATCAGATTGTTGGTGGAACAAAACGTGAGTGGAAGTATCTAAATGTTGAATTAAATAAGTACGCAAAAGATAATTTATTGGAGTAGTTATGAACAGTACCTATAAAGATTTCAATAACATCGTCCTTGTGCTTCTCACCGTTATCTGTGTAGCGGTGGTAGGATGCAGGAGTATGCTTGATGTCATGACACCTGGGCATATGCCAAAGGTAACGGCAAATTACAATGGCGATCCCAACGCGGCGGGTCTTACCAACCTTAATAATCTGCGTGAGGTAAGGACGGAGATAATAATTAAGCATAGGACAGAGCAATGTGACCTGCGACGTGACGCAGAGGATGACTTGGTCGCTTATCAAGATGCCATTGGGTTCATTGATGCTAACATACGGGACTCACAGACAATGCAAAATGTCATTGTAGGGGGTGCCGAACAACCGTTCAGCTTGCTTGGAGTTCTAGCCGGGCTTACTGGCGGTGCCGCCATCGGTCGTGCCATGAAACGTAAGGGTGATTTTACTAAAGAGGAAGTTGATCATGAGGTTGCAAAGGCGAAGATGGCATGAGACATGTATTAGGGCGTGAAGATTTGTTGGATATGGCGGGTGAGATACCACGTCCGGCTATCAGACGTGCCATTTTACTGGGCCGGGTGGAGTGCCTTGGGCTATTCGATAGAATAGTCCCGGGTGACACCCGACCGGCATGGATGTTCATTGTCAAGGGCACCAAGAGGAAGTGGAACATAGCTGTAATAATGTGCCAGCGTAACGAGATAGCATTCAGGATCATAAAGAAGATACCTTGGCAATGGTATGGTGGCAAAAAAGGTTTAGGGTCAGGTGATGACCCAACAAAATGTAATATGCATAAGGCCCTAGCATGTACAGCGTATAAGAAAGGCGGTTATAATGGCAAGACGACCGATGCCGAAGATAGTATTGAGTAAACCAAGTGACAAGGTAAGGTTGGCACGTATAAAGTTGCGTGATGTACCTGCCGTGCTAATGAAACTTACCGGGGTAAAACGTTCACGCAAGTGTGTGTACAATTGGATGACAGTGGGCAAGCGTGCCTACTCTGGTAAGGACAAACGCGTCATGCTTGGTCATGAGAAAGTCATGGGTGAATATTACACTACCCGTGGTGATATCGAAGATTTCCTTACGAGGATAGCAGAATGAAACCAGTATTAGACGCGTGCATGGTGAATACCGTAAATGGTAAGTTAATAACAGATTTATTGAATGGTACAAAAAATGAAAAAATTAACCAATAAGGAACCGTCAAGGAAAAGGAGATTGTAGATGGATTTGCCAATGACATTAGTGGGAGCATATACACTGTGGCGTGAGTGGGTGGCATACTATATGAAGAAATATAACTTCACCCATGAACAAGCTATGAGGTATATGGTGGGGGAATTATAATGAACTCAAAGATGGGATCTATAGTAAGATCTTTACCGCTTTATGTTATAGAGACAAAATTTCCACAGGACAGTCTTGACGTAGGGACCATGGTTATACTAAAGATGGCATCAGCACCCATACTGTGGTGCTATGAGGGAATGTATCTGCTTGTACCAATGGAACATGTTGCAGATGTTATGGATGCAGTACGTCGTCATTTGAAGTTAAAAGAAAATGGCACAACATACCCAAGGATATCCATGGATGATGCCGTGCCATTAGATTACGATGTTGGTTTCACATTATCCCGTCGTCCAGGTGGCGAGAAACTTAATGGCAATTAATGTAAGCGGTAGTGCATATGCTGTGCATAGCATCTTAATCCACTTCATATCATTTGCCAACGCCATTAGTAAGTCGTGATCCGTACGTGATGCTAATTCTTTCTTCGTCATCGTGACGTCCTCCTAGATGATCTTTTAGTGGTGGTACGATTTCTTTGTGTGCCACCACTTTCATCGTCATCCTTTAACTGATACTCCGACCATAGTAATCTACGCGGATCTTTAGTCTTGCCAGAGGCAAGGTCAAGGGCACCGCCAATTGTTAATACGGCTTGATGCGGGAATTTACCAGTAAGCGACCCAATGGTTGTTGCCGTTCTCTTTGCTATACCAGGAACGTCGCCCTCTTTAATCTCTTGGAACAAACGTTCCATTTCCTCCAACGGTACTTTTGTGAGACTGGAACCATTACTCCAGCCACGTATTGCCCTTCCCAGCCAAGGTCCAGCAAGGGGCACGGCATTTATGGGATACATTATTAAGTCAGTTAACAGTTCCCACAAACTTTTCTGAGGGCGACCGCGACTGATACTGCCCAATAGTATAGACGGAAGCAAGACCGCCATCAAGAAACGATAACCCGCCATAGAGTTGGTTATCTTACCCGCTCTACGGGCACCGATTATATCATGCCCGACTATATTTGCCACCTGATTGGGCATCTGCTGAAAGTCTGACAACGCTTTTGATATCTCACCGCCCCTGAAGAAATCGGGTAGATACTCTGAGTCGGCCATAGGTTGCGTCTTACCTATAACTGTGTCAGCGAATTCAATGGCATCCGGCTCACTCATGTCCTTGTGGTCCTTGGCATATCTATAGTTCGACATCCATACAGTAACTACTGCGAATTTATCCATCTTACGCATCATCCATATGGCTTTCTTGTCGTATCTCTGTTTGCCGATCATGTAATCCCGTGCATCCTCACTTGTCCACTTACGCTTCCAGTGACGATCCCAGGAACGGTACTTGACCTCAATGGATTTGCTTTCTGCTTCCTTGCGTATGTTCTCATATGATTTCCAGTTACCAGTGATACCCTTCACTATTTTTCCGTACTCATATGCCACTAATGGACTCATCATTAGACCATTGGGTGTAGACGTTATTTGTCTAAAGGCAGATAGAACCTTGAACCCCATAAAGTACTGCTTAACATTATACCTTATGGGTCGAATACGCTTAGACAACCAGTCCATCTTATCCCCGGACGTGCCACGGACAGAGTCCTTTAGCCACTTGTCCATTATGTCGGTCCCATGGCCATATGTGGCCCTGTTCAAAGCCTTACGGAAACGCGGGTTACCAGTTACCTTACTTACCTCTGCTGCTACCGGTCCCATCCATTTAAAATTCTCAGTGGCGGTGACATTGTTGAGGTATATAACGAATGCGTCAAGTTCTATCTCACCTACTGCCCCTTCCTTACGCTGTGTCACTATGCCCTTATCTGTGGTATCGTTTGGCAACCTATCGGATATTAGTGACATAACATCTTGTGGATTGTTAATAGATTCCTTATCCGTCCTCATTATGGAGAAGTATTCGCTTTCCTGCTGTAGTAATTTCGGGTCAATTCCCATCTGTATGCCAGCATCGTATAAGCCGGCCCAGTTACGTTGAAGTTGACCCTGCATCCAATTTGCAACGGCCTTTAGGTCGGGATCGGACAATACCCTAGACTGTACTATCTTGACGCTATCTTCACTTATGTTCATCCCCTTCGGGTGCGTTATGTAGCGTTTTCCATGCTTGTTCTTGTAAGAAAGGTATACACCAAGTTGTTGTGCCTTGGTAAGTTTAATGCCGGGGGCGATAGTCTCTACCTTAGATGCCCACTTAGAATAGTCAATGTCCATATCCCCCAGCATCTTCTTAAAGTTGTCCCAACCTTCGGCAATGGCCTGTTTACGCCCGAGTGACGCGGGTCGTATCCTCCCCCAAGTAGCTTTTCTGATAGGCCCATTCTTTGCGTGCCCATCTAGTGCTTCTGTCATCCTATCGAACCGCCTGAACCGGGAATAGGCGTTGGCTATTTCGTCTTGTCCTTTCTGTATGTGTTTAAAGAATCCACGCCTGTTCATCCTTTCAGTCGGGGTGCCACGTTTGGCAATCTTGTCCTGAACCTCAAGGCTTTCACTAAGTACATCTGCCTCAGTCTGTGGGGCATCATTCTCTTTTCGTTGCTCCTTCATTATCTTCAACGCTTCTTGTCCGGTGATGTTATATTTTTCCGCAAGAGCTTCAGCGGTTTCTTTATCAGTTACTTGCACTGGTGGTGGATCAACAGCAGGTATATGCTCAAGGTGAGTTTGGGGTGGTTCGTAATACACCACGTCATTAGTCTTGTTGCCTTCAGCGTCCACCACGTTGGTTTCTTCGCCAACTGTTTTCAACGCCCATGCTGCTGCCTTCTCAGGGTCCATACCGGACTCAGTGTATTCTTCTGTCAACTGCTGAATAGTTTCCTCGCGTTGTGAAGTCGGAGTCTGTGCAACCCTGTCCTGTTCCCTTACCACAACTGCTTCTTTATCCACGGCAACCTTTGTGTGTGCATCCCGTGACTTAACTGCACCCGCCCTCTTACCGGTTGGTGCTATGTAGTCTGGCACACCAACGTTCTGCTTGTCGTCAAACCCTGTCATATTATCAGTTGCACCACTGACTTGTTCCACTGCCACTGCTTCTGTTTCCTGTTTATCCTTAGTGGCTTTTGCCTGCTTCGGCGTGGATGGCATTGTGATGGCATGGCGTGCCGCGAACGGGGCTTCAAGAACCCCGCCTAGGATAATACCAGTAATGGCAGTGTCCATCAGTCTGGTGGTAACAGAGTCCCAGTCAATGGCACCTGTACCGGTCCGAGGATAATCTCCACCGATAACCATGGACACCATTTCTTGGGGTACTTCTTCCATAAGTCCTTCACGCAACGCAGTATGCAGTGTCTTTGTTCCAAATTTCTTCAATCTTCCAAGTTTACCTACTGCTGTTTCGACGGCATTATTCAAATATTTTCTGCCGCCACCGCCAACCATTTCTATGCCACCGTTTATAAGACCAGTGACGATGCCACGTGCCCTCGCGTTAGGGTCATCACGGTCAACCCCACTCTGGTACGCGGAATTGCTTTCAACGGCGTACGCGGTAAGGAACGAACCCACACCAGAAGGTATGGACGTACCACCCGTCAGCAAAGCTGGTGCCGCTGAAGCGATTATAAACGGTGCTGTCTCTATGCCACCCAATAGATACTTTTCCCAGGTAGAGTCAACTACCTGCTGCATTTCAGGGGTGTCAAGAACTTTGTGGTACACACGTGCCATGTCGCCGTACATTTCACGTGCTTCGGCCTGTGCTTTGGGGTCCATAGATCCCCCCAAAGCTTCGGCACCTATCGTCAGTTCTTCCAGCAGGTGAAGACCACCACCCACTACATGCACTGAACCACGTTCCCATGCACGATACGTCTTGTTACTAAATTTCTCTCTTAGCTTATCCGCATTAGCTTCCCACCGTGAGAAGTCATAGCCAGCTTGAATCTCGTCCTGTATCTCACCGGCGTACTGTTCTAATCGGTTGTGTATCAATTCTTGTGACTGTTGCTTGATGATGTCGTGCTCACCGTATTCGGCAAGTTCCGTCAATTGTAATTTCAAGTTAACGTCGGGGTTTGGGCTTTCCATGTTTCTCAATTTGTCCATGGATAATCCAAGTTTGTCCTGCGTGAAACCCCGTGCGGTCTTTGCTGCTTCTTCTACTGGCATAGTTTGACCCAACAACTTTTGCAACGCATCTGCTTGTTCATCCTTCTTGTTCTGAATTTCGAGAATGTCCCTATACATGTCACTGAACTTCATCTTCTTACGCTTGGTAAGTTGTACGAAAGCATTTGGGCTTACATCAGGTTTAAAACCTGAAGACTGTTGCGTGTTGTTGTCGGGTATGAATGCCATTATTGTAGCCTCTCATATTCTTGTTCATTGAATTCATCAGCAGGCACCCACCCTAATTGCCCAGTGGCACGGTGCTTCACCCTTATGTTGGGTCGTGCTGACTCTTTATTTGTGACCTTACCTTGGCCGATCTTTCTTTGCAATATGCTGGCATTTACCTTATCGCCAAGTGTCCCCACCTTTGTCTGTCCGGTAATCATCCTTGCCGATAGTGAACGTAGCTTGCCAAGGTTGTTTATGCTACTTGGTTCGCCCTGACGTATTCGTTTCATAACGCTACGGGCTAGATTAAGTTCCACACGATGACTATTCATCTCGCGTGCTGCTTTATCCTGGTTAGGTGCATCTTCCCACACACCTGTCATAGTGATCATACCATTTTTGGTCTTAACGTTTTCAGTGGCTTGTCTGTTCATCTTTTGAATGACATCTGGTTCATGTTTCTCTTTACTTGCCCTGGTAAAAAGCTCAGGGATGCGTTCACCCGGCACGGTGCGGTACTCACCAAGGTCTTTCTGAACCCTATCCTCTTGCATGGACATTTGACCATACTCTTTAAGTGTGTCTACTGGGTCCGATGATTTAGGGAACATACTTTCCGCAACTTCCCGTCCGGCAGCGGCACCCCACAGGATTTTATCTACCGGTAACTCAGGTGAATCATTTAGCAATCCCTGGTCCCTTAGTGTCTGTATGCCGGCTAGATTGTCAATTTTCTTCTGGCCCTCTGCCTTCACCATCATTACCTTGTTCTTTGCCGCGTCTGTCAGTTGCTTTAGCATCGCGGCTGTTTGTTCCTCACCCATGTACTTCTTTTGCTTCTCGATCATTGCCCACTGTTCTTCAAACACACCTTGCATTCTCTTTATGTCCCTATTGACAGAGTCCTTTATGAATCTTTCTGGTGACTGTTCCATGTCGGGAACAGGACCGGCAAGTACACGTTGACCCGCATCATTATATGCACCACTTTCATTTGGCATCATATCTCCTATTTCGTATATAGTGTATCTCCTAGCATGCGCATTCTACAATACTTTCCTTATCCGGAATAAACTTAGTCATTGTATTAATTTTCTCCATTTCATCGATACGTGAGTTCAACATTGTTTTAATCCGAGTATACGCTTTTTGGATATTTAACATATCATCATCTGTCACATCTTCAATTGGTAAAACCACTTGCTTATAAAAAGATCTCTTATCTTTAACTGTCACTTTAAACCCAATTAACTGGCCCGTTGGATTTAAACCAACATCCGCAAAGTAAACTTCATAAGTGGGAACTGTATAAGTAATAGATTCTTCGTCACTAACTGACTGTATATCAATGGGTTCTTCATTGCTAACTGGCTGTATATCAATGGGTTCTTCATTGCTAACTGGCTGTGTATAAAGTGAATCCATATTATATCTCCTTAACCCATTATTCCATTAGCCACTAATGCTGATCGCATATTATTTACCAATGTTATCAGATCATCCCTATGTGCAGCAGTATCATAGGCACCCGCTGTTGCACCAGTACCACCTACGGGAGCTGCTCCACCACTTACATATGCTGTCTGGGGAGAAGCTGCATTACATCCAAACCCACCTGTTATCTCATGGGTGCCATCTACAAGCAGATTATTATCACCTGGATCGGTTATTCCACCTACGTGAACCCCGCCGTCAACATAAATTCCAGAAAATGTAGGACTACTCTCTTCGAGTAGCGGTTGATTAACGCACATGGTGGACGTAGATCGAAATATTTTACCGTGGGTACCCGTGCCCGCCAAGTAAATACCGTTACCACAGTAAGCAAAAGAAAATACATATGCCTCTGCTCCCTGCTGACC
>Ga0307992_1000425_pt1 | contig 27229 bp, 24 predicted proteins | sample EllFjometagen133_FD_203162 | JGI IMG/M metagenome (GOLD analysis project Ga0307992, IMG submission 203162) | Marine microbial communities from Ellis Fjord, Antarctic Ocean - #133 | ecosystem: Environmental > Aquatic > Marine > Unclassified | place: Southern Ocean | collected 2014-10-08
AAGGTGGTATACCAAATAATAAGATAACTGTAATTGCTGGTCCTAAGCAGACAGGTAAAAGTTTCATTTCACTAAACATAGCAAGAAACGCACAAAAACAAGGTTATAATATAGTATGGATTGATACAGAGTTTTCAATTGAGAAAACAGATTTCGAAATGTATGGTATTGATACTACTAATCCCGACAAATTTATGTTAATGAGAACTAATATTGTTGAGAAAATTAAAATGTTTTTAACTTCATTTTTAGATGCATTACAAAAATTAAAAGAAACAGGTATGGATGTTTCTAAGACTATAATTTTTATTGACTCTATTGGTATGTTAGCTTCTGAAAAAGAAAAAGGAGATGTTTTAGCGTTTAAATCTAAACAAGATATGACCAGAGCAAAACAAATTAAATCTCTTGTTAGACTTATAACTAATGATTTAGGTTATTTAAATATTCCACTTGTTGCTACAAATCACACTTATTTATGTTTAGTTGGTGGACATAAAGTTTTGAAATCTGATGGCACTTCTGAATTAATTGAAAAATTAAATGCAGGTGATTATATTCAAACTTTGGCTGGAAATAAAAAAGTAATAAAAACAGTTGAATATCCGAAGAGTCCAATTGTTCAAATTACTTTAGAAACAGGAGAAAAAATTAAGTGTACACCCCAACATAAATTTTTAGTAAAACCAGATTGGGTTGTTGATGAAAATAATGAATGTTGGAAAACTGCTGGAGAACTAACAGATTCTGATGTTATTTTATCTATTTGTGAATGATTAGAAATGCTTGGTTTGTGTAGATAAACTGGATTTTTATTTTTATATATAAAAATAAAAATCTAATGAATATAATAGAAAAAATTAAATCATGTAAAAGTTTGTCTGGTATTATTAAAATGATTAATAACAATAATGAACTATTGAATGATGTGATTAATATGACAAAATATTTAAATTATGATGTGACTATACATGAAAGATTATTTAATATTAAACAAGATATACAAAAAATAAGCATTTGTCCAATTTGTAATAAATATAATTTAATGTGGGATCATAAATATAAAAGATATAAAAATACTTGTAGTTCTAAAAATTGTAAATGTGAATTTTTACGAATTAATAAAGATCACAAAAAAGAAAAAATAAGGCGACAGAAAATAAGCAATACCCAAAAAAATAAATCTATTGTAGAAAAAAAAATGATTACACTAAAAATTAAAGAAACTAATATAAAAAAATATGGGGTTGATTCTTATGCAAAAACAAAAGAATTTAAAGAACATATGATTAATAAATATGGATATGTTAGTCCATTTGAATTAAAAAAAAATAGGGATAAATCTAAATCCACATTTTTAAAAAGATATGGTGTTGATCATAATTTCAAAATTAAACATGTTAAAGAAAATAAGAAAAAAACATTTTTAAAAAAATATGGTGTTGATGTTCCATCAAAATCAAAAGAAATAATAGATAAAATTAAAAATACAAATATTAAAAAATATGGTGGAAATTCTCCTATGTGTGATGATAAAATAAAACAAAAATCTAAAAAAACATATAATACTAATTATATAAATAATATTAATAAAATGGAAGATTTGGTGCATAGACGAGAAGAATCTATGTTAAAAAAATATGGTGTTAGATATTGGGTACAAGATAGTAATAATTTAGATAAATTGGTTAAGAAAACATCATATAAGAAATATATTTTTAATGGTGATGTTATTTATTTGCAAGGATATGAAGATTATGTGTTATTTGAAATTTTACTTAATAAATATAATATTGACGATATTTATATTTCTAATAAAAAAATAGAACACAATACTGGTAAAATATGTTATATTTATGATAGTAAAGTTCATAAATATTATCCTGATTTTTATATAAAAAGTGAAAATAAAATTTATGAAGTTAAATCTGAATATACTTATAAATTAAATAAAATTGTAAACGATATTAAACGTGATGCATGTATTGATCATGGATTAAAATTTGAATTTCTTATAATTGATAAAAAAGTCTATAAAAAATGGGAAAATAAAAATAAAAATAAAAATAATGAATAATTTTAAAGAAATTAGAATAACTAAAGTTGAATATTTAGATGATTTAGAAACAACATATGATATTCAAGTAGAAGATTCGCATCACTACATATTAGAAAGTGGAATTGTTTCACATAATACAATGGATATGTTTCCACAAACAATTATGGGTGGTGGTGAAGGTTTGTATTATGCAGCGAGTGTAATACTATTTTTATCAGATGCAAAATTAAAAACTGGAAATGAAGATGAGTTAGATTTAAATCGAAGTGGTTCTATTATTACTGCAAAATCTGCAAAAAATAGATTGGCTAAACCTAAGAAAGTTAAATTTGAAATTGATTTTACAAAGGGTATAAATCCATATAAAGGATTAGATTTTTTCTGCACATTTGATAGTTTTGATAAACTTGGAATTGCAAAAGCAAAGAAAGTTTTAGATAAATCTACAGGTGAAATCACATATGAACCATCAACAAGATGGTTTGTGAAACATTTAGATAAATCATTAACTGAGAAACAACTTTATAATAGAAAGGTATTTACACCAAAATTTTTAAAGGCTTTAGAACCCATAATTTATGATTATTTTAAATACCCATCATATGATGAATATCTTAAAGAGTTAGAAGGATTTGATGAAAAACTCAATGATATTGAAGAAGATAATATTATTTCTCCTGATGATTTAGATGATGGCTCCCTATTTAATTAATAGAGATAAAAATTAACCATTTTTTTATATGGCTGATACTATGAATACAAATATGGAGAAACATTATTTTATTTGGGTTATGGATAACCCAGAACAATTTAATAAAGTTGAGTCATATTTTTTTAAAAATCAAGATATACAATTTATATATACCGTCATTCGAGAAGAATATCTCAAGAGTGAAAGTCGTATTGTTCCCAGTCCCCAACAAATCTATGCAATGGTGAAGTTGGCAGATGAAGATAATAAGATAAATACGAAAGTTATTCAATTATTACTTAAATCTGATAATACAGATATAAGTGACGAATGGCTCACGCCAAGATTTAAGGCTTGGAAAATTCAAAATCAATTAAAAGGTGATGTATTAAAGAGTATCGATATGGTTAGAGGAATAGAAGATGTAAATTATGATAATATACAGGAAGTTGCCTCTAAACTTAAAAATCTCTTTGGTAATGTTATGCTTGTTAATGATGATGATGATGATTTAGGCGATGATTTTGATGATCCTGAATCACATAAACAACGTTTATTAAAAAATACCATACCGACTGGTTGGTCAGCAACAGATAGTATTTTAGGTGGTGGATGGAGTAAATCAACATTAAATGTTTTGATGGGAGAAACTAATGTTGGAAAATGCTGTAAATCAGACACTTACGTTAAAATTAGAAATAAAAAGACAGGTGAATTGAGAAAAATAAAGATTGGTAATTTATATATAGAAGAAAAACATAAAAAGTCCTAAATTGGACTCACCCATTTTAATATATAAAATAAAAATTAATTTTTATGAAATGTGTAATATGTGGAAAAGAAAATAAAGGATTAAAAGGTTTATCAATCCACTTGAAAAAAAAACATAAATTTGACAATAATATGTTAAAAGAATATTACGATAATAATTTAAAAAAGGATAATGAAGGTAAGTGCTATTTTTGTAATAATGATGCAATATTTTTTAATTTGACAAAAGGTTATCATAAAATATGTAATTCAAAAAAATGTTTAGGTAAAACTAGAGCAACAGGTACATTTGAATTTTTAATGTATAAATATAATTTAAATGAGATTGATGCGAAAAATATGATGAATGATAGAGCAAAAAAACGAGGTGTGAAAATAAAAGAGTCTTTAGATAAAGAATTGGAAAAAAATAAAAATTATCATAAAGAAAAATCTCATCAAACTAAAGAATTTTGGATTAAAAGAGGGTTTACTGAGTCTGAATCTATATTAAAATCTAAAGAGGTTATGGATATGATTCATGAAAAAACTTGGAAAAAAAGAAGGAAATATCCTGAATTATATAAAGATGTTAATACAACACAGATTGGCTATTGGCTTAAAAAAGGGTTTTCTGAACAAGAATCTATTGAAAAAATCAAAGAACGACAAAAAACATTCACATTAGAAATTTGCATTGAAAAATATGGTGAAATTGAAGGATTGCGAATTTATAATAAGAGACAAAAAGATTGGAGTGAGAATATTGAAAAAAAATATAGAAATGGTAATTTTGTTAAATTTAGAAAAGAAAATTATTCAGAAATTGAAATGGAATTGTTTAACTTGTTAATTAAAAGAATAAATATTAATGAGAATGAAGTTTATTTTGGTGAAAATCAATTTTTTAGACACTTTAAAAATTTAGGTAGAACTTTTGCATATGATTTTGTTTTTAAAAAAGAAAGAAAAATTATAGAATTTAACGGTGATTATTGGCATTGTAATCCTATTAAATATAATAAAAACTATTTTCACAAATATTTACAAATGTATGCTTGGGAAATTTGGAATAAAGATAATATTAAAAATAATGCGATAATTCAGCAAAAATATGATGTTTTAGTTATTTGGGAATTTGATTATAAAAAAGATAAAGAAAAAATTATACAAGAGTGTGTAGATTTTTTGAAAAATTAATATACTATGAAAAAATTAGAGGATTATAATATAGAGAAATATAAAATACAAAAGGAATTTATATTTGAATATAGATTTAAAATTGTGGATAAAGAAACAGGAAAAATATTTGATGATGCTCAAGGTTATGGATATAAAACTAAACAAAGTGCATATAAAAGTTTAACATATAAACTTAAAAGGTTGGATCCTGAAATTAAAAAATTATATAATTTAAGTAATATTTTATATAAAAAATATAAAATTATGATAGAGAAATTAAAAATTTCAGCAAATGATGATATAGAGTATATGTTATTTAATAGTATGAAAACTGGTGATGATTTTACAAATGTTGATATAAATAAACATATTTTATCTCAAATAGAAATAGAAATACCTGAATTATATTTAGAATTAAAGAATAATATTAAATTAAAAAATATTTTAATTAAAAAAATATATAAAAAATAATGAATAAACCATTAAAATTCGATAAAATATTAAAGTATTATAATTATATATCAAAATTAGTTGATTTATCTTTTGATGATGTAAATGAATTGTATGAAATAAGTAATACTACACCTTTAAAAGAAGGTATTCACACTTCTTTTGGTAAGGATAATGTTTTATCAATTTTTAAAAAAAGATATTCAGAATATGTTTATGAATTAGATGAAGATGGTTCTATTTATATTTATGGTGAGTTGTATAAAAATTTTGATGATATAATTAAATTGATGAAATTGTGTGGATGGTTTCCTTCAAATATACTTGTTGGTGTAGATTGGTTTATTTTTAAAAATAATGAAATTTATAACAATATAACTGGATTATCAATAGAACCAGTAAAAGATGTAATAATATTAGATATGCCAAAGGTATTGTATCATGTTTCAGATTCTATTTATAATAATAAAATTAAAAAGATTGGTTTAATACCAAAATCAAAATCAAAATTATCTAATCATCCAGATAGAATTTATTTGACTGATAATTTAAAAAAAGCAATTGATATAAAAATATCATTTGATAAGATGTCTTTTGATTCTGGTGAAAATAGAAATCATTCTATATGGAAAATTGATAGTATTGGAATGGGTACTTTATTTTCAGATATAAATTTAAGAAGTGAAGGATATTATACAATGTCTAATATTTCACCTAATAAAATTGAAAAAATTAAAAAATTTAAATGAATTTTGATAGAAAGTTTATAGATACAATAGAAATTGATGAGTGGGAAATTGAAACTGACACAGGTTGGTCTGATATAAAAGCAATAGGAAAAACAGTTGAATATGATGAATGGGTTTTAAAAACTCAGACATGCGATTTAATATGTGCTAATACTCATATTGTGTTTGATGATAATATGAATGAAGTTTTTGTTGAAGATTTAAAAGTAGGTGATAGAATACAAACAAAAAATGGTTTAGAATTTGTTTGTGAATGTTATAAATCAGAACAAAAATCAAACATGTTTGATTTACAATTGAATGATGAAAACCATAGATTTTATAGTGGTGATATATTAAGTCATAATAGTATGTGGTTGCATAATATAGCAGTTAATGCTGCAAATGCTGGGACCAATGTATTGATGATAACATTGGAAATGACGAATCGAAAAGTAATGAAAAGACTTGGTTCTATGAGATTAAAAATAAACATCGATGAATATGATGAAAGATCAAAAGATTCTGTATTTATGAAACAAAGAATCAATAATTTAAAATCTCAATCAACTGTTGGTGATCTTTTTGATTCTCAACCTGGTAAAATTTTTGTTAAGAAGTATAATACAAGTGATTGTACTATTACAGATATTGATAATTATATAAAGAAATTTGAAGAAGTAAAAAGATTAAAAGTTGGTATGGTGTTAGTTGATTATATTAATATTATGTCAGTTGAAAAAGGTAATGATGCTGGTAATATGCTTTATCTTAAAGGTAAGCATTTAGCAGAAGGATTAAGAAGAATAGCAGATAAATATCGAGTTGCATTAATTACTGCAACACAAGTAGATAAGGCTGTATGGGGTGCATCAGATATTAAGTTAGCTGATATTCCTGAAAGTAAGGCTATTGCTGACACAGCAGATTCGGTTTGGGCTATCATAAGAAATCCTGAGATGAAAAGAAACAATGTTTACAGATTGAAAATATTAAAATTACGAGATGGTGAACATAAAGAAGAACAAGTAAGATTTGATTTTAATACTAAGTTTTTAACTATGGAAAATGATCAACTTACTGGGGTAAAATAATATAATTTTGATGAGTAAAAAAAATTTAAAATTAGAGGAAACAGAGAATTTAGAAGATTTGAATTTGGATATTGATGAAGAATTTGAAATTGATAAAGATGATTCTATTGATGAATCTGATGAGGATGAGAATTCTGAGGATGAGAATGATTCTGAGGATGATGAAATTGATATAATGTTTAAATTTAATACCAATAATCATAAAATTGAGGGAAAACATAGTTTAAAAAGAGATACAATTTTTAAAGGAAAGGTAGAAGAAGATTCAGATGAATATTCTTATGTGACTGAAGATTATACAACAGATGGATTTCCTATTGAATCTGGGTCCGCATATGAATTTGAAAGTAAACATAATGATGAATATGTTAATAGACTTGAATTATCTAATGATGTTTATACTTTATTGCAAGAAAAAACAGAACTTGATTTTACATCAAATAGAAGAAAACCTAATCGACAAGCATTTAATGATTATTATAGAATGTTGTTGGATAATTTGGGTAGAAAATATTCAAAATCAGAAATTTTTGTAGAATTATCATATTATTTTACGGATAATATTTTTAATATGTTTAAATTACTTGATAAAGAATATGCAACTCAGATAATATTTGAGTTAAAACAAAGTGGTTATTTAGATAATTTAAATAACATTAACTTTATATAAAAAAATAAGATTAAAAAATGTACAAAAGAGAAGATGTATATAAGGCTACTTTACAATATTTTAAAGGTGACACATTAGCGACTGATGTTTGGATTAATAAGTACTCTTTAAAAGATACAATAGATGGTAAGATGGATGACAATACCTTATATTATGAATTAACCCCTGATGATATGCATAAGAGATTATCAAGTGAATTATACCGTATTGAAAGTAAATATCCAAATCCATTATCTGAAGAAAAAATATTTGATTTAATTAAAAATTTCAAATATATTGTACCTCAAGGTAGTCCAATGTCAGGAATTGGTAATGATAAACAGACTGTTTCATTATCTAATTGTTTTGTAATTGGTAATGAAGCTGATTCTTATGGTGGTATATTTTTAACAGATCAAGAACAAGCACAATTAATGAAACGTAGAGGTGGAGTAGGTCATGATTTATCACATATTAGACCAAAAGGTATGAAAGTGAAAAATTCTGCTCTAACATCTACTGGAATAGTACCTTTTATGGAAAGATATTCAAATACTACTGAAGAAGTTGCACAGGATGGAAGACGTGGTGCTCTAATGCTTACAATAAGTGTGAAACATCCTGATAGTGAGGGTTTTATAGACGCAAAAATGCAAGAAGGTAAAATAACTGGTGCAAATGTATCTATAAAAATTCCCGATGATTTTATGAAAGCTGTGAGTAAAAATAAAAAATATACTCAAAGTTTTCCAATAGATTCGAAAACACCAAAATTCACAAAAGATGTTGAGGCTAAACCTATATGGGATAAAATAGTTCATAATGCTTGGAAATCCGCAGAACCTGGTATTTTATTTTGGGATACTATTATGAGAGAATCAGTTCCTGATTGTTATCAAGAGCATGGTTTTAAAACAGTTAGTACGAATCCTTCATTGAGATGGAATACTAAAATATTAACAAAGGATGGAATAAAAAGTATAAAGGATGTTTCAGAAAATAATAATGGTGGTGTCATTGTTAGAAACATTTTAGGTAATTGGGAAAAAGGATATGCATTTAAATCTGGTATTAATAAACAATTATATAAAATAACATTTACTAATAATGCATATGAAGTTTATTGTACAGCAGAACATAAATGGCCGTTGATAAACACTAATGGTCAAATTATAAATCAACATACTGGTGAAGTTCTTAAAAAAGAAACTAAGGAATTATCTAGATTAGATAAAATTTATTTTCCACAATTTGATAATGTCTTAAATGTTGATATATCATTAACAGAAGAAGATGGATTTATTAGTGGTTGGAATTTAGGTGATGGTTGGATAACATATCATAAATTACATAAATCTAATCAGTATGGTTTTTTATTTTCGAATGAAGATTATGAAAATAAAATACATGAAAAAGTGTTAAATTATGTTAATGGTTTGAAAGAAAAAAAAAGTAATATAAGAAAAAATAAAGGTATTTATGAATTTGCATCATCATCAAGAAATGTTGATAAATTTTTCAAGAGTATAGGACAGACAAATAAACGTGATGGTTTGCCAAAAAAAGTTTGGGAGTCTAATGATAATTTTGTTAAAGGATTAATAGATGGATTATTCTCTTCTGATGGTAGTGTTGATGAGAAACGAAATCGAATAATATACACCACCGCATATAAAAAATTGGGAATAGATATACATAAATTGTTAAATTTTTATGGTATTAAATCTTATTTAATAAAAGGTGAATTTGATAACCCTTTTGATAAAGATAAAAAATCTACTAGATATGATATTCATATTAATAATAAATCTGTGATAAAATTTAATAAATTTTTTAAATTGTCTAATTTAAATAAACAATCAAAAATTAATAATATTATAAATTCGAATGATTATGGTAAGTTTTCTAAAAATAGTAAAATTTTATCTAATAGAGATTATTTAGTTATTAAATCAATAGAATCAACTAATATTTATGAGGATGTGTATGATATAACAGTTTACGATGATACGCATACGTTTCAAACAGAAGTTGGTATTACAGGAAATTGTGGTGAAATAACCTTATGCCCTTATGATTCTTGTCGTTTATTAGCAATTAATTTATATTCATATGTGGTATTTCCATTTACAAAAGAAGCATATTTTGATTTTGAGTTGTTTTCAGAACATATACAATATGCTCAAAGATTTATGGATGATATTATCGATTTAGAACTTGAAAAAATTGACAAAATTTTAAAAAAAATTATAACAGATCCTGAACCTGAACATATTAAAAGAACTGAAACTGAGTTATGGACAAAAATTAAGAATATGTCTGAGAAAGGTAGAAGAACAGGATTAGGTGTGACTGCTGAGGGTGATATGATTGCTGCTCTTGGTTTGATATATGGAACTAAACCAGCAACTAAATTTTCAACTAAAATACATAAGACTATTGCCATTAATGCTTATAAATCATCGACATTATTAGCAGAAGAAAGAGGTTCTTTTCCTGTTTATGATTATGAAAAAGAAATTAATAATCCTTTTATTAGTAGATTAAAAAATGATGAACCTGAATTAATTGAAAAATTAAAGAATGGTAGAAGAAATATAGCATTATTAACAATTGCACCAACTGGTTGTTTAATAGAAGATTCAAAAATTAAAACTGATAATGGTGATATAACATTAGCACAATTATTTTTAGTAAATGGTTATAATTTAGAAAAATTTAGAGGGTTAAATAATATTTGGCTTGATGTTAATGATGATATTTATGTTTATAACATAAATGGTGAAAAGAATCGAATAACTAAATTGTATTGGAACGGTGAAACAAAAACTAGAAAAATATTATTAAATAATGGGGGTGAAGTTGAATCATCATTAGAACACAAATTTTTAGTTAAGTTGAATAATAAGGAAGCAATTTGGAAAAAAGCTGAAGAATTGTCGAAAGGTGATAAAATTATTAGTAAAATATAATTTTTGACTATTGCTCCTTTTATATAAATATAGTTATAGAATTTTACGGAGATTTTTGGCATAAAAATCCTAAAATATTTGAAAAAACTCAAGAGTTTGTTGAAGAAACTTGGATAAGGGATAGAAAAAGAATAAATAAATTAAAAGAAAAATTCTCAACTGAAATTATAATAGTTTGGGAAAATGAATATAGACAAAATAGTGAAAAAGTCATAAAAGAAATAATAGAAAAAATAAATAAAATTTATGGAAAGAATTAATATAGAAAATTTAGATTATAAAGAGATTGAGATAAAGGATATATTTGATTCAGTTTCAGAAACAATGGATATAGAAGTTGAAAATGATCATTATTATGAATTAGATAATGGTATAATATCTCATAATTCTGTTTCGATTATGACACAAACAAGTTCAGGTATTGAGCCTGTATATTTAGTTTCTTATAAAAGAAGAAGAAAAATAAACCCTAATGATAAAGATGCTAGAAGTGATTTTATTGATGATAAAGGTGTTCATTGGGAAGAATATAACGTGTTTCATCATAAATTTGAAATTTGGTTGTTAATTAATGGTTATGAAATTTCTGAAGTTAAAAAGTTGAAGGAAGATGAATTAAAAGAAATCATTAAGAAATCACCTTATCATAAAGCAACATCAAATGATGTAGATTGGGTTGAAAAAGTTCGTATGCAAGGTAAAGTTCAGAAATATGTAGATCATTCAATTTCTGTGACTGTAAATTTACCTTCTGAAGCTTCAGAAGAGATGGTATCTAAAGTGTATGAAACTGGTTGGGAATCAGGTTGTAAAGGTCTGACCATATATCGTGATGGTTCTCGTCAAGGTGTTATTGTTCCAAATGATGATTTGAAGAGTCTTGAAGAACAAATGAGGGAGAATAACGCAAGACGTAGACCTAAAAGGTTAGAAAGTGAGATTATAAGATTTACTAATAATAAAGAGAAATGGATAGGTTTCTTAGGTATAGATGAGGATACATCAAAAGAAAAATATCCATATGAATTATTTACTGGATTAGCAGAGTCTTTTCAAATACCTAATTATGTGGAGAATGGTACAATTATTAAAATTAAAGAAAAAAATGATGATGTTATACTTAAGAGATATGATTTTGAATATAAAGATAGAGATGGATATATTGTAACAATGCAAGGTTTGAATAGAGCATTTAATCGTGAATATTGGAATTATTCAAAGATGGTGTCAGCATTTTTAAGACATAAATTACATTTACCTAGTGTTCTTAACATTATAGATAGTTTAAATATGTCAACTAATGGAGAAGAAGAACTTAATTTTGGAACTTGGAAATCAGGTGTTAAGAGAATTTTAAAAAAATGGATAAAAGATTCTGTTGAAATAACAGGTACAATTTGCCCTGAATGTGGAAGTACAAATATTATATGGCAAAATGGTTGCAAAGAATGCCAAGATTGTGGATTCCAGGGATGCGACTAATAAAAAATAAAATAAAATAATGGTAAGTTTTGAATATTCTTTTAATGATGGTGCCTTTTTAAATGTAAAGGATTCTAATGATAAAAATGAACAAAATGAATATAGTGTCGAATTTATTAATCAAGATACACAAGATGTAGAATTTCAAATAAATTTGAAATCTAATCATTGGGCAAAAACGAATAAAAAATATTATGTCAATTGGTTGATTAAAGTGAAATTTGGTGATGATATCATTTTTGAAAAAAAATTGAATTTGAAAGAACATGATGTTTATGTATCTTTTGATAGTAAAGCATTAGGTGATAATATTGGTTGGATTCCTATGGTTGAGCAATTTAGAATAAATAATAATTTAAATAAAATTTATTGTTCTACATTTTATAATCAATGGTTTAAAAAAATATATCCAAATATAATTTTTATTGAACCTGGAGAAAAAAACATGGAAGATTTTGTTTATTCGTATATGTTTGGGTATTTTGATAATGGTAATAATTTAGATAGAAATGTTACTAATCCATTTGGTGAACCTTTACAAAAAGTTGCTGGTGATATTTTAGGTATTAAAGAATGGGAAGAAGTACATTCACCAATATATCGTGAAAAATCAGATAGAAAAATAAAACAAAAATATGTTTGTATTGCTGAACATTCAACAGCACAATGTAAATATTGGAATAATCCTACTGGTTGGCAAGATGTAGTTGATTATTTAAAGTTAAAAGGATATTTAGTGTATTCATTAAGTAAAGAAACTGGTGAATATATGGGTAATAAACCACTTGAAGGAGTTATTAAACCAGAAGATAGTTCATTAGATGAAGCTATAAATTTATTAGAACATTGTGAATTTTTCATAGGTTTATCATCTGGTTTAAGTTGGATTGCGTGGGCATTAAAAGTAAAAGTTATTATGATATCTGGATTTACAGAACCTTTTATGGAATTTTCAACAGGCTGTATTAGATTGCATAATGATGATGTGTGTAATGGATGTATGAATAAACCTAACGAATATGCTTCTTTTGATCCAGGTGATTGGAATTGGTGCCCTCGTTATAAGGACACTTTTAATCATTTTATTTGTTCTAAAAGTATAACAGCACAAGAAGTTATAGATAATATAGAAAAAATCGAAAATGAACAGTTTGGTTTTTCATATAATATATTAAAAGAAGAAACTAAAATGAAAATTGTTGAAAATAATAATGATATTATTCACTATATTAGAATTAGTAGTACATCATTAGGTGATACAATATCTTGGGTACCTTATGCTGAAGAGTATAGAAAGAAACATAATATTAAAGTTTATATTAGTACATTTTGGAATGATCTTTTTATAAAATCTTTTCCTAATCTAAGATTTATCAAACCAGAAGATGATAACAAATATCCTTTTGTGAAGAGATTTTTAATCGATTATTATCCACTTACTATAAGTGATATGGATTTAAATGGTTTTGATAATTTCCCAATGTTGGATTATCGTAATTTACCAATACAATTAATTGCCCCCAATGCATTGGGGTTACCAATGATTGAAATTGATGGTAAAATTGATGAACCAGAGAGAGATAGTAATGTAAAAGGTAAATATGTTGTGGTTGCATTACAATCAACAGCACAATTGAAATATTGGAATAATCCTGTTGGTTGGGAAAGAGTATTTGATTATCTTAAAAATAATGGTTATAAAATAGTTGTGATTGATAAAGAAAAAAGTTTTGGGGTTTCTGGTTATTTTAATCAAGCACCAAAAGTTCGAGGATTGATTGATAAGACTGGAAATATTGATTTGTCAGATAGAATTGTCGATATTAAAAATGCTGATATGATGATAACCCTGAGTACTGGGTTGGCTTGGATGGCTTGGGCGTTAAACACACCAACTATTATGATATCAGGGTTTACAAAGCCTTGGAATGAGTTTAAAAAGAACATTAAGCGTATTCATAATGATGCAGTTTGTAATGGTTGCTGGAATGATACTTCTATAAAATTTGACCCACATAATTGGTTATATTGCCCAAAAGATAAAGATTTTATATGCTCAAAATCAATTCAACCTGCTGAAGTAATTCAAGCAATTAAAGAAATTGAATTAGAAAAAGATTCTGTAAGTATTCCAAATTCTAAAGGTGAATTGGTAGACAAAGTTACCATTTTACAAATAAAACTTGAAAATATTAAAGATAAGAATAAGACTAAAAATATCAGAAAAGAATATAATGAGTTGAAAAAAATAATGAAAAATGAAATTGATATTTTTGAAGAAGATGAAGATTATCAGGATTTATTAGAAATAAATAGAAAGCTTTGGAAGATAGAAGATAATATAAGAGACAAAGAACGACAGAAAACATTTGACAAAGAGTTTATTGAACTTGCAAGAAGTGTATATTTTACAAACGATGTGAGGTCTGAAATTAAGAAACGAATAAATGTGAGTAAAGGTAGTTCATTGGTAGAAGAAAAATCCTACCAAAAATATGATTAAATAAAGATGCGTGAAGAAGTTAAAATAATTAATAGATATAAAAATCGTATAATAAATATAAATGCAATGGCTTTTGGTTATGAAAGTTGGTCTGATGATTTTAAATTGAAAGAGATTCGGGAAACATATAATAAATTCATAGATGAAAATGATGTGGATTGGAGAAAATTTACAAAAGAAGAATTAGTTGAATTGGGCTTTAGTGCTTGGGATGATAATTTACTTGTGATGCCATTATGGGCGTATCATATTTGTAAAGATGGTATAGAATTAACTTGTATTGATGATGAAAAGAGTATAAAAGGTAAGGATGAAATTGATGAAGATGTTAGATTTGGTTGTATTGCTTATGGATTTACCGTTCCTGAATTATTAAAACGAGATAGGAAATTAAAACTTGATGTAATAAAAAAAGAGGCTCAATTTTGAGCCTCTTTTTATAAAAGATTTTATTTCTTTTTATCTTTATTATCATCAACGTGACCGTAGATGGTGGCACGAAATCTTTCAAACCTTTTGTCTGCTAAGAATTTTTCAGACATTTTGTTAGGTTTGGTGTTGTCTGATAAGTTATATTCCATATCAAGTACGTGTAGAACATAACCTACAACTTCATCATCAGATACAGTCATAAGGAAATTGACAAGGTTATCAACTTGGTGTGATTTCAATTCAGAAACTTTCTTTTCCTTCATGTTGGTAAGAAGTTCTGATTTTTTATCACGGGTAAATTCTTTGATATCATCTTCGATTTCAGAGAATCTATCAAGAACATCAAGAAGAGAAATCTTCAATGTATCTTGTACATATCTTAGGAATCTTGCGTTAGGCGCTCCAACAAAAGAGTGTCCAATATGTTGAATATCATTCAACCATACATTTGGGTGAGGAAATCTACGAACCATAAGTGCTTTTCCATTTTTCATTACAACATTACGATCCATATCAAGTTTTTCTTCCCATTCACCGTAGTTGGCGAAGATATAATCAGAAAGGAAAGTCCAAGAACGTGGAGTGGCATAAGCTTTATTGTTCTGAGTTCTTTCGTCAGGTTTTTTGTAGTAATATTGTGCGTTGCTACGAAGGAAACCTACAACTACTGGATGTACATTTTCATCAGCGAATTCTTTTTTCCATTCTGGAAATGGCATATCGTGAGTGTAATGAATAAGTCTGTTATTCAAAGCTTGGTCAAATTCTTCAACGTCAGTACCATCTTCTTCACCAAGGTTACCTGATGTTAACATATATACAGAATCATTAAATTTGAAGAAAGCACCAATTTCACGTTCAAGAAGCAATTGAAGTGCGGCATTTCTTACTTGAAGTGTTGAACGGTTCAACTCTTCAAAGTGAATAATAGTTGGTTTCATATTAGCTTTAATTGCCCATTCTGGAACAACATGCTTTAAAGTTTTAACTTGAACAAAGTTCTTTTTATTTGGGTCAATATTACTAATCATTCCTTTACCAAAACCATCAATATTATCAAAATCTTCTATTGTGACAGTATCAACAACAGGGAACAAACCAACATCAGTTTCATCAACCATAGATAAACGAATATCAAAATATTGCATACCTAATTTTCGTGCAATTGATCTTGCGACTGCTGATTTTGCGATGCCAGGAGGTGATGTTATAAAAAGTACACCAGACTTGGAGTACATAATTCTAAAATATCGTCTTTCACGTTCTGAGAGATTTTTAAAACCTTTGATATCGGCTGGATTATCAGCAATTTTTCTTCTTTTTGGTTTTATCATTTTTTGTGCCATATATTATTTTCTATTAGTATTTATTAATAATTTCGTTTTACAAAAGTATGAAAGTTTTTCTAATAAAAAAATTATTTTATACTTTTTATTTTATATTTTTTTATTTGGTTTTAGTGTTTGTATTTGTGGTTGTTGGTTTTGAGGGTTTTCTTAAATCCATAAAAGAATATTCAAATTTTTGTCGATAAGTATCTAACATATAACCATTTTCAATAAGATGGTTATATATCTTTTCGGTTTGTTTATAAGTAATAGTTTCAATAAATTCTATATTGTTTAAGTTGATACCTCTTTTAAAATCGATTTTTAATTCGATTACTTTATCTTCGACTATTTTAAATAATTTATCTGAAATATTTTCTCCAACAATATCAGGTGTTTCATTAATTTGAACTTCATATTCATCAATTGTGAAAAAAGCATTTGCGGTTGAAGAATCTATTATTTCGTTTTTTTCTTTTTCTTTTTTTTCTTTTTCTTCAGCATCGAGTCTGATGATTTCATCAACTACCGCATCTAATTTTTCATTTTCATACATATTCTCCCAATCAATAAAATTAGGTGTTATGTCAAAATTGAAAATTTTCATAAGAAAATCATAGTCTGCCATATGTTTAGTATCTTTATCAACATTATTAACTACATGATCAATAATAAGTTCTGGACCAACAAGTTTAAATTTAATTATGTGAGAATCTGACATTCTATCAGCAATTAAAATAGTCATGGAATTGCCTTCAATTTCAATCGCATCAAATTTATCGTTTCCTGTAATAGTTTGACCCTCACGTTTCGGCCAGAATTTAGCTTGATCTTCATTATTAGTAAGAATAGAATATACTAATTGAGAAAATGGATTTTTAAGATTAAATTTCTTATCTTTTTCAATAATAGTGTGAAGAAGATTATCTTTAAATAGTTTTACTAAATCTCCATCATATTGCTCAATAGCAGTTTTTTTGATTCTCTTTTGTTCTTTAACTTGTTTCTTATATCTTTCCCAGGTTTCAAGTTGTTCTTGTTTGTGTTCTTTTTCTTTTTTCTTTTCGTAAGCTTCTGGGTCTTTTTTGTAAAGAAGATAATCTTCAACTTCAAGAGCACGATATGTTTCTTTAATATTTTCAATGAATGTTGAAAAATCTAAATTTTCCATCATATCTTCCCCAAGTTCATACTTTAATTTTTCAGAATTTTTTTCTTCTGTAAAATAAATTGATGGTGCAACTTTTTCAAATCCAATTTTTTCGACACCATCAAAAAATCCTTCAATGATAGAATTAAGTTTAAATTCTAACCCCTCAATTGTATATTCGTCTTTTTCTTGAGTGATATAAATTAGTTGCCCAAGTTCGTTTGGAATAATGTGGAAATAAAATTCTGTATTTTTAGAGAAAAGTTTTAATAAATCATTTTTTCTACTCATAATTTAAATTTTTATTTTATGTATTTCGTGAGATTTAAAATCTATATAAATATCTCCATTATAAAAAGGATATTTAAAACATGTATAAGCTATAAGATACATTCTTTTAAAAAAATCCAATAAAGAGACGATTTCTATTTCCTTTAATTTTTCCATTTTTTTTTTATTTATTTTTTAAAAATATTATTTTTCTTGTTTGCCAATATCAACTATTTGTTTAACTTTTCCGTTATCGTATGTGATAGGACATTTTTGTGCGGTGGAAAGAATGAGTGTTTGAGTTTTCACGTTTTTAAAATTTAAACTATCAGTCCATCCATCTGTAAGAATTACAGTTGTATTTCTGTGTATCTTATTTTTTGGATCAGTCATAAAGTCGATTGCTGGTTGCAAAATTGTTCCACCAAGACCTTTAATCTTCATTCTTTCAAGTTCTCTTTTTTCTTTAATTTTGATAACATCTTGAACTTGAGCATCAATCTGTATCATATTAATTTCAATATCATTTTGGAAGATATATGAAAGAACCTTTTCAAATTCACCACCCATTGAACCAGATGTATCTAAGATACAGTTGATTTCAGTTCTATATTTTTTGTGTCCTTTAAGACCTTGAATACCACGTCTGTTTGGTCGAACAATGGTTTTTTGTTTCTTTGTTCCAAAAACATGATTACTCATAGTTCTTTTGATTTCTTTTAAGTAATCTTTTCGTGTTTTTCTAAGTTTGTTTAAGATAGTTTCAACTTCACCACTTGATAAACCGCGGTTTTTTAAAGTCTGCATAACACCTTCAACAACTTCACGTTTCATTTCAGGTGGAACTTCATCACCAATATGTGTATCAAGAGTATTTTGTTCATTTCTTTCTTCACCTTCAAATATAGTTTCTTTTGAGTAACAATCTACACCATTTTTACCATATTTACCATATCTATCTTTTCCTTCTGTGTCTTTTTCACCATTACGTGATTCATTTTGTTCTTTTGCTGATTTCTTATGTCCACAATGAGGACAAGTATTTGGATCGTTTTTTTGTTCATCTGATCCATCACCTGAACCACCCCCAGAACCTTTACCGCCTTTTTCTTCTTTTTCGTCAGATTTTCCAGAAGCATTACCATCTTTTTCTTCTTTTTCTTCAGATTTTCCAGAAGCATTACCATCCCCATCTGTACCTTCACCGTCTTGCTTATCTTCCATACCTTTACCACACTTAGGGCATTTACTTTTACCACTTTTCATGTCGTTAAGTTTATCTTGATTTTTCTTACGCCATTTTTTCTGTTCATTGATTAACCATTCGTAAAGTTCTTCAAAGATAGCTTCGCCCTTATATTCTTTTGGAATCATAAGTGCTGAGTTATTTTTGAAATGGTCTTTTGGAATATCTAAGAAGGAATCTTGTCCAACACCTGTTCCTGCGGCACCAAGTCCTTGCTGTTTCATAATTTCATCGTGAATAATTTGATTAATAATCATATCCTGAGCAATGTTAGCCATTCTTTGATCATAACCAACACTTCTTTTGACATGATCAAAAAGAAGATGAAATTCTTCGTGAATTAATAAGAAATTTACTTCAGGCTGTTTCATACCATCAAGGAAACCCTTATTCCAATAGAAGTTCATTCCTTTTGAAGTAACATTAACTCCAGCAGTAGGTACCTGTGGACTATTGATTTCATAAAAATTGATAAAAAGCGCAAATTCACCGTAATAAGGAAGGTCACCTGTTGCCATCATTGCAACAACTGCATCTGTTAGTTTTTGATGCATTCTGTTAGGCATAATATTTTTTAAGTATGAACTCATAGTTTTATTTTATGTTTTTTTAATTATTAAACTAATGCAAAAATACATTTTTTTCTATTACAAAAAAATTTTTTTCTATTAGTTTTTGTTATTATTTCCGTTTTTAAACCATAGTAATGTAAGTATGATAAATATCAATATAGTAATTATAAAATATTTATAAACTCTTACAAAGCCAACAAATCCTAATTGTTTATAATGTTCTTGTAAAGTTTCCCCAATTATTTTTATATCTTCCCCAACACTATTTAAACTGTCAGCAATATATATTAATGATGTATCTTGTTTGGGAATTTCCACAGTTTTAGTTTGATTGTAACTGGTTAATCCAACAAACATTACTAATATTAACAAAATAATTTTTTTCATTTTCTTTAAGTTTTTAATATGTTTTTAAACAAAAGTTGTATATAAATTACCTTTTTCTTTCCAATGTTGTGCAATTAAATAGCCTACAACAAGTCCTCCAAGGTGAGCAGCGTTACCAATTCCAAAATTGTAATTTGTTAATGCTAATACTAACGATATAATTGCGAACCACATAATGGTAGGTCTAATTTTTACAGGTATGAAGAAAAATAAAAGTACTTTTGTATTAGGTTGAAGAACCGCCATTGCCCCCATTAATCCACATATGGCACCTGATGCACCAACACCTACAGGATATGCATAAATTAAACTGAAAAATACCATTAGTACGCTACCACCTAAACCACTTAATATATATAAGTATAAGAATTTTTTACCACCCCATATTGTTTGCATTGACCTACCAAAAGACCAGAGTACAAACATGTTGATTCCAAGATGAATAAATCCTCCATGCATCCACATAGAAGTAAATGGTTGCCAAATTTGAAATGTGAAGTTTCCTGGATGTCCTGATATGATGCCGCTTTGCCCAAAAGATTGATACATCCACATTTTTGCATTTGTTGAAAATAATTGAGGTAGAAATATGATAGTGCAGATTACTATAATGAAGCCAACTACCCCAAATTTTGCGACTTTTTCTCTACGTTTTTGAATTGCTTTTCTTTTCTTTTGGTTAACTTCATATTCTTTGGTAAAGAATAAATCTTTCAGTTTTTGTTTTTTGTCCTCAGACATATTTTTGAACCCATTATTTGAATCGTATGACATATATATAATTTTTTAAAATGTTAACAAATTGTGTTTGAGATTCAGGTGGGAATCGAACCCTGAATGCTTTTTGGCATTTATGCCTAAATCTGAATCCAATTACAAAAGTAAATAAAATTTATGAAATAAAAAATTATTATTACAGGTATTTAATTAAACAAGTGGCATCCTGACCTTTTCTTTTTTAGATAAAGCGAAACTTATACCTATGGTTTTTTTAGTCCTGCACCGACATTTCACTACTGTTTCAATGGTATTTGTGTTCCATTTCGGTTAATAATAATTAGGAATATTTATGTATTTTGGTGAGTTCGATATGTTTTTTAATATCAAACCAAGAATTTATTAAATCTTTTCTATCGGTTTTGCTAGGTTGTTCAATTAACATACCAAGAAATTTGAATTTGAATAGTTTTAGTTTAAGAAAAAGAAATGGTATGTAAAAATACCAACGTTTCCGCCATATTTTTACATACCATTTACTTGCTTCATAGGATAACATACATTATATATTGAATTCACTCAAACCATTAGTGTCAATTTCTTGAAGTTTTTTAATGACTTTTTTGCGAATGATGCTTCTACCTTTTCGTATTTGAGATTTGATGGTTGACAAATTGATATCAAGATATTCTGAAATATCTTTATATGCCATACCTTCTAATTCTCTCATAATAAGAACTTGTTTATACTTATCATCTTTTTTAGGTAAATTATAAATTGCATCCTTAATAATTTCGGCTTTTCTTATAAAAACATGATATTCTTGCTCATTTTTTTTACCATCATCATAAGGTATTAAGTTAGTCAAATTAACGTTTTCGTCAAACTCCTTATCTAATGATGTTGATGGTAATTTATTATCATCTTTGTGTGCCTTTTTAACGATGTTTTCAGCAATTTTATAAACCCAAGTATTAACTTGAGCACCGCCTTCTTCAGGTCTTTTATACGTACTAATGTTTATTATTGCTTGAATAAATGCTTCTTCAGCATAATCTTCAGCAATTCCTGTATCTTTAGTGTATCTTGCTAAATACCAGATAAGTTTTGGTTTGTAATCTTTGTAAAATTTTTGGAAGTTTAATTTTGTGCGATGTTCAAAATTCTTCGACAATTGATTGAAATTTTTATTCATAAATAAATCCATATGTAATTTTTTAAAGTTAAAATAATAAAACCCGAACCCCCTTATAGTATAATAAAAACAAAAAGTTTAAAATTTTCTATACTTATCCAAGATATTTGAGATTCTGATGGAACCAATATCCTGTAAAATAATAAGGTTATTTTCAATTTCAATAATTTCTCCAGTGATCAATTCTAGTAGGTTTTTATCGGTAAATTTTATACCATTAAAAACCATATCGTTGCTGATTAAAGATATAAAATCTTTTTCATCTAATACAATTCTATTCATATATTATACAATGTTAAATTAAAAATGTTACTTCTTTTTTGAAGTTTTTTTATATATTATTTTTTGAGCTTCTAAATTTGCTCGTTTTGAATTATTTTCTTTTATTATTTATTTTTTTTAATTTTTTCTTCCTGACATATCTTTCAACTACTTCAAATGGTATTTTATCCAAATTTGCTTCAAAATCGTCTAACCTTTCATTTTCTAATAGATGCGTTGCATACTCTTCCATTTGTCTTTTTGTTATCTCCATTTGATGTGTTATTCTTATATCCATTTGTTTATTATTTTTTCTAAAGGTGTTTACCATATATTTAGTACGTTATTATTTCATATGGATTTGAATTATGAAATGTGTATTCTTTTAAAAAATTTATATCATCTTGTTTTTTTAAACATACAATAAATGTTGTATTTTTTGATATTAATGAACGTATTGTTGATGATATTGAACTTATTGATGATCTTGATAAAATCATATTATCTGGATAATCTTCTTTAACTTTTTTTTCTATATCACTATGACAAATTATTTTTATCCTATTTTTATCACATTTATCAAGAGCACCAAGTATTCTTCTCGTTTCTCTACCAATTACAGCGGTATCATAATTTTTAAATAGTTCTGTGTAAGCATCAAAAATATCTTTCGCTGTTAATGTGATAATATATTTAGGATATCCATATTCCATTAATTTTTTACTAAGTGCTCTTACTTTAAGAGCCATACTTTTAATTTCATTACCATCTTTATTTGTTGATAATACTTTAATTAAATCTTCAAAAGATACTATTTTTTGTGCTAAATCTTTAATAGTTTTAATATGGTATTCAATATTTATATTAAAATTGATAAGATTGTCTGCAAAATTTTTAATTTTATTTGGCATTGATTTTTTATAATGTTTGTTATGAAAACTGACATAAACAGAACCAGTAACATTAGATTTGCGAACTAAACCTATATTCATTGAGAGTGCCCATTGTGTATTGGTAGAATTGGTGATACCAATCATTTTTAAGTAAGTTTCACCATTGATGTCAACTTCACTACCAACTAATCTTAATTCTTGAAATCCACCACTACGAATTTTTAGTAAGTATGCGTCAGGTGTGAAATAATTTTCAATTTCTCCGACAATTTTTTTACAAAATGCCGAAAAATCAAAATTGTAGTATTTATTGGAAACTTCAACTCTACATAATTCTCTACCATCAAAGGAAGTGATAATTTTGTTGTTTCTTTGTATATTAACAAATTTATCAAGTGTTTCGTTGATTTCGTTAATGTTATATTTTTTGGATAAGTTGAAATTTGCCATTATTTTGTTTTTAAGTTAAAATTATTATAATAAAGATGAATACCCAGATGATTATTATAGGTTTTTATTTTCTTTTTCTCGTTTTGATAAGTATTCTTTAGCTACTGTTTTATATGATGATAAACAGAATTCTCCATCATCAACATCAGAAATTAATAAATGCCCATATTCATCTGTATGTTCATCATGAATAAATTTTGCAAAAAGTTCTAATTCTATTTTTAGTTTGTTAGCCATAATTATATTATTTTAATTTCAACAAAAGTACAATATAAGTTCCGATAAAAAAATTATATCTTGCCTGTTTTTATATATTTTTTTCATTATTTCATTTTAATATATAAGTTAAATTAGAAAACGGCACAAAAATAGTAAAAATAATTAATATATAAAAAAAGAAAAAATAATCAATAAATTATGCCAATAAAAGATAGAGACCTTGGAAAGTATAAAAGACCAGGGATTTTCATAGAAGAAATAAATGCAAGTATTATAGAACTTCCAGTTCAAGATGTTCTTATTAACTTGGTACCAGGGTTTTCAAAGAAAGGACCTTTTAATGCTCCAATTTATATTACAAATCCAAATGACTTTGAAGCAATCTTTGGTGAAGATGATAGAAGATTAGAAAATAAAGGATCTTATTTTCATAAAACCGTAAAACAAATGTTGAAATCTGGACCAGTTTGGTCTTTGAACCTATTATCAACAGATCCTAATAGAGATAAATTAGAATGGCAAACAATTTCAGTATCTGCTCAATATGAAAACAGTACAGTAAATTCAACAGCATATGAATTATTCTTTAATAGACAAGATTTTTGGGAAAGAGACACCGATGCTTTCTTAGATATTGTAAAAAATAATAATGGTGGTGTACAAGATGATAATCGACTTTTCCATATTACAAATATGGGAGATAAAGATATTACTGTGTTTATGTTCAAATCAGATATAACAGGATTCGATATCACAGCAGAAGAATGGTATGGTGGTAGAGATAAAGTACCATTGTATATGGATTATAGAGAATGGATATCAGATTATCTTGCAAGTGTTGTTGTAATCGCAGGTGATTGGACAGATTATAAAACATTGGCTAATGATACTACTTTTTCTTCATATTTCAATAAAAATGGTTTAATTAAAGGACAAGTTAGTAATTTTGTTAATGAAAGAACTGTTACAGTTTTAGCATCATATGATGTATCATTAATTCCTTACTTTAAGGATTTAAATGATAGAGATATGTATATTAAAAATGTTATTAATAATAATACTGATAAAACAGGATTATTCTGTACATATAATGAGGATGCTTTACTTGAAGCAGATTTTAAACTTGGTAACCTTGATATTATAGGTGATGTTCTTGTAGGACAAGATTTTACAAGTATTAATTTTATGTCTTATGACGCAACTTTAAAAGAAGCGTTGACATATAGTAATAAATATCTAGATTCAGCAAATAATGTTTTTTCGAATACAGCAACAGAATTAAATAATTTAACAGTAAGTGGTGGAACTAGAACTGGTGCCTATACAAACGGTCACACATATGGTATATATACTCTTACTGGTTCGACTATAACAGGTGCAACAGAAACAAAAATTTATTTTGATACAACAACAGCAAATCCATATTATGTTTTAAATGGCTCAGTTTATGAACCAGATTTTGCATATTCATACGCAACATTAACAGCAATTACACAAACAACAACAACATATGCATCAAAAATTGATGTACTTTATTTAACAAATGATAATACAACTATTAGTGTTTTAAATGGTGTGGAATCAACAAGTAATGTATCATTACCAACCGCAATAGCACCAGATTATACTTATAGTCTAAATAGTACTATAATACTTGGCTATGTGTCACATTCTAAATCAGGTAGTACATATACCGCAATTTACACACCAGTTACTGTTGATGTTGGACTTGGTGATAATTTTGGTTTTATTCCAATTGATGAATTTACATTCACATCAAATACAGAAGGTTCTATTGATAATTATAATGTACAACTAGATTTTCTAGGTACATCAGGTATGACAGGAATTTATAATGATTATGATTATTTAAGAATAAACCATTTATTTAATGAAATGGATACTTATATCACAACTGATAAAACAGTATTAATTAAGTATTCATCAGGAGCAACTTCAGGTGCAACTGACGATGGATATTCATTATCAGATAAAACACCTATTACAGGTAGAGCAGTTGTAGATTCAACCACATCAGCTAATGCTATAATTAGACTTTATGTTGAAACTCCATCAGATTATATGTCAGGTACTTCATTCTTAATGTATTATAATGATGATGAGTTTGTATTACAAGATGATACTACTGCAAGGCTTAAAACAGTTTATCAAGAGGTAACTCAAATACCACAAGTAACTCTTGAAGATAGCCTTTATAATGTAGGTGTTGTTGGAAAATATTCAACATTCTACCAAAACTACTATAATGGTATTATAAATAGTTTCGATTATTTCTGGGTTGATAATGATTCAGGTTCAACCGTTCCTACTGATGATAAAGTTTATTTAAAAATATTCTTAGACCAATCATCTATATTAACAGTTGATTTTCAAATATATGATGGTACAGTTTATACATATAAAGCAGTTGATAATTGGAATGCAGATTATTCTAAACAACTTATAATTTATTCAGATAAATCAAACTGGAGACAATCAATAGAAATTGAATCTTGGGTCAGTGATGATTTGACAACCGTACAACAAATTTCAATTGATAAAACAAGATATTCAGAAATTAAGAGAGGTGATTTCCTTGAAGCATATTATGATACCGATAATTGGACAGCACCAGCAGGTGCAGGATATTTAGAAGGTTCAGTACCAAGAAAATTTACTCGTATTATTGATATTAAAAATAGTACAAGTGATACATCATTAAAAACTCTTTATACTGATGCACCTATTAGATTGACAGACACTAATCTTACAACTGGTACAACACAAGTTGATTATCAAACATTTACTTATCAAAGTATTGATGTTTATGTTGATGAATATGTAGGATTGAAGATATCTCCATTCCTTGTACATCAAGATTCAATACCTGATGGTAGTGATTCAAGACAAAATTCAATTCTTGATGTTTTAACAATGGATAATAATCTTGCCAAAGCATTGGCAGATAAAAATAAAATCTCTTGGAGATACCTTGTTGATCCTTGGGGATTAGGATTAGAATCAGATGATGGTTTTGGTTGTAAACAACAACTTATAGACCTTACTGGATTGAAACTTAACGCTCTTGGTTTTATTAATATGCCTTCAGCAAAAGATTTTAGAAATTCATCAAATCCTTCATTTGTAAATGATGATGGTTCACTTAATATGGAATATGTGAGAAAAGGTGCAGATGAATCTAAAAATCCAGATTATTTATATCAGTTCGCTACAAGACACGGTCAAATTGATGGTCGTTCAACAGCAGGTTACTTCTTTCCATATGTGAGAATATATGATAATGGTATACCAAAATGGTTTCCACCATCATCTTATGCCGCAACAACTTATATGCAGAAATTTGTATCAAGTGTTGCAGGCTTTGTACCTTGGACTATTTGTGCAGGTATTACTAATGGTAGAATTAATGGTATAACAAAAACTGAAATAGATTTCAATAACACAGATCTTGAAAACTTACACCAAATGGGAGCAAATCCAATTGTGTATAAACTTAATAATGGTTATTGTATCAATGATGAGTCAACC
>Ga0307992_1000426_pt1 | contig 27221 bp, 26 predicted proteins | sample EllFjometagen133_FD_203162 | JGI IMG/M metagenome (GOLD analysis project Ga0307992, IMG submission 203162) | Marine microbial communities from Ellis Fjord, Antarctic Ocean - #133 | ecosystem: Environmental > Aquatic > Marine > Unclassified | place: Southern Ocean | collected 2014-10-08
TCATGATCAAAATCTACGTTATTCAATCCAGAATCTTTGAATGCCTGTCTTGCTGCAATTAAAGCATATTGTGTATAATGATCGAGTTTTTTTATTCTCTTTCTCTCAAAATAATCATTTGGATCATAGTTTTTTACTTCGCCTGCAATTCTACTTGAATATTCTTCAGTTATTTCAAAATTTGTAATATAATCAACACCGGATTTTCCAGCAAGAAGATTCTTCCATGTATCCTCAACATTATTTCCAATGGCATTTATTGTGCCCATTCCGGTAATGACAATTTTCCGTTTGTTCATAGTAACCTCAAAATTTTGATATTGATATGGTGGAGCTAAAAATAATTAACTCCACCGGCAATATTATTTAACTTAATTGTTTTTCAAGATATTCGATTGCTTTTCCAACAGTTACAAGTCCTTCTGCATCCTCATCAGCAATATCAATATCAAATTCTTCTTCAAACTTCATGATAAGTTCAACTGTATCAAGTGAATCTGCTCCGAGATCTTCAATAAAACTTGCCTCAAGAGTTACCTCACCAATTTCTACACCTAATTCTTCTACGATAAGATCAATTACTTTTGCTTTAATGTCCATTATTTCCTCCTTAATTTTTGTTACATTATTAAACCGCCATCCACTTGGATGGTTTGACCTGTTATATAACTAGCTTCTTCAGAAGCCAGGAATATACATAAATTTGCTACATCTTTAGCTGTACCCAGGCGGGATAATGGGATAGCAGCTGAATAATTGTCAATAACTTCTTGTGATAATTTATCAGTCATTTCTGTTTTGATAAAACCGGGAGCAATTGCATTTACTCTAATATTTCTGGATGCAAATTCTTTTGCAGATGACTTGGTTAGAGCAATGACACCACCTTTGGAAGCAGCATAATTTGCCTGACCGGCATTTCCCATAATACCAACAACAGATGCAATATTTAAAATTACACCTGAACGATTTTTTATCATATATCTGCAAACTTTTTGAGTGCAGAGAAATGTACCCTTAAGATTTACATCCATTACTGCATTCCAGTCCGATTCCTTCATTTTCATGAGTAATCCGTCTTTTGTAATTCCTGCGTTGTTTATCAGAATATCAATCTTCCCGAATTTCTTATGGATCTCTTTAAAAATGAAAGCGATCTCTTCTGAATTTGTTACATCAGCAGCGAGACCAATAGCTTTGTTTCCCATGTCGTCGATCTTCTGAACTGCAATATCTATAGCTTCTTGATTAAGATCAATTATAATAGAAATTGCACCATGCTCAGATAACATTTCTGCGATGCTGAAGCCAATACCTCGAGCAGCTCCGGTAATGATTGCAACTTTATCTTCTAAACGTTTCATAACGTCTCCAAATCATTTTTTACAAGTTCAAACGTCTTGATTGTGTCGATACTTATAACTTTGATATTCTTGTCAATTTTCTTTAACATTCCAGCAAGCACTTTTTTGGGTCCGAATTCAATAAAAGTGTTCACACCTGCTTCGATCATGAAATTAATTGAATCAACCCAGAGAACAGATGAAGTAACTTGTTTTGCAAGATTTTTTTTTATTTCATTAATATCTGTAACAGGTTTTGCATTCACATTGGAAACTACTGGAATAGTTGTCTCATTAAAATTAATTTTATTCATTTCTTTAGAAAGCCAGATTGCTGCCTTTTGAATAAGAGGAGAATGAAAAGGACCACCTACAACAAGTGGGACCACTCTTTTTGCACCTCTTTCTTGTGCAATCTCACAAGCTTTTTCAACTCCGGCTTTAGAGCCGGATATCACAGTCTGGACAGGTGTATTGAAATTTGCTGCGATTACAATATCAATCTTAGAAGCTTCTTCACAAATAGCTTTCGCTTCATCCGAAGAAAGACCAATAATGGCAGCCATTGCGAAAGGTTTACCTTCATTTGCTTTGATCATGAATTCACCGCGTTTATGAACAAGAAACATTGCATCTTCTAAAGTAAGAATACCATTTGCAACAAGAGCAGAGAATTCACCTAACGAATGTCCTGCCACATAATCCGGAATGATATTGATTTTTTTAAGAACAGTATTTAAAGTAGCAATACTATGAAATAAAATTGCCGGTTGAGTAAATTTTGTTTCTTTAAGTTTTTCTTCCGGTCCTTCGGACATAATTTTATATAAATCAGTATTATTTTTAATATCGAAATTCTTAAGAATATTCTCAAGCTCAGCATTACTTTTAATAAAATCCATAGCCATACCGACATATTGAGCACCCTGACCAGGAAAAATAAAAGCGATTTTACTCATTGTTTTTCCTTGATAATTAAATTCTAATTAATAAACTTCCAGATGTAAGACCAGCTCCAAAAGAAGCCATAAGCACTATATCACCATGACGTATTTTTTTGTTTCGAATTGCTTCATCCAAAGCCATTGGAATAGTAGCGGAGGAAGTATTTGCATATTTTTCAATATTTACAATTACCTTCTTTTCATCTATCTTCATTTTTTTTCCTAAAGCCTGAATAATTCGTAAATTTGCTTGATGTGTAATTAGCCAGTCAATAGAATGTACATCAAGATGATTTCTTTTTAACACAATATCACAAGCATTGTACATTGAGCGAATTGCATTTTTAAATATTTTATTGCCTTCCATATAAACAGTATGAAGGTTTTCTTTCACAGTTTCTTCAGTTGCAGGCATACGTGAACCGCCAGCATTTTGAATTAATAGATCATAATGTGTACCATCAGCAGAGAGTTCAGAATCAATAAATCTGGAAATATCTTTTTCTCCAGCACGAGATATTATTGTTGCTCCTGCTCCATCTCCAAAAAGAATACATGTTCCACGATCTGTCCAATTAGTTATCTTGGTTAATATCTCAACACCAACAATCAGAATATTCTTTGCAACTCCGGTTTCGATATACTGTTTTGCAATATTAGCAGCATATATCCAACCAGTACAACCAGCTGAAACATCGAAAGCTGGAAAATCTTTCAGTCCTAATTTTTGCTGCAAAATACAAGCGGTTGATGGGAATGGATAATCACCGGATATGGTAGCCACAATGATCATATCGATATCTTTAGTTTTAATTCGGGCAGCCTTGATAGCTTTTATTGTAGCTTCATAAGCCAGATCAGATGCAGCTTGATTGTCAGCAGCAAGATGTCGTTCAGACATTCCTGTCCTAGTTCTTATCCATTCATCAGTAGTATCTACTATTTTTTCCAGATCAGAATTGGTTAGAATTTTATCCGGTACATACATTCCGGTTCCTGAGATTTTTGCATAATATTTAATACTCATGTTTATTTCTCCTCAAAATACTCTTTTGTGTGTTCCACGAATCCTGATCTTGCCAGATGTGCAGCAAGTCCAACCGCATTTTTTATTGCCTTTGCATTTGATCTTCCATGAGAGACAACCGAAATCCCGTTAAGCCCTACAAGTAGAGCACCACCGTATTCTGAATGATCTAATTTCTTTTTTAAATATGCATATGCCGGAAAAGATAGAAGTGCTCCTAGTTTTGCTATCCAATCTTTTTTCATCTCACTTTTGAGAATCGACATTATTGAATAAGCTGCACCTTCAACAGTTTTGAGCATAACATTGCCAACAAATCCATCGCAGACAACAACATCTACGATACCTTTTAGCAAATCTTTTCCTTCAATATTTCCAACAAAATTAATATCTTTATTTTCTTTTAACTTAACATATGTATTTTTAACCAGCTCATTTCCTTTTGTTTCTTCTTCACCGATATTTAATAAAGCAACTCTTGGATCATCGGTTTTGAAAAAGAACTTAAAATATAGGCTTCCAAGGATTGCATATTGAACCAGGTTTTCCGAAGTACATTCTACATTTGCCCCGACGTCAAGAATGATCTCGGGATGAAATTGAGTTGGGAATGTGGTTGCAATAGCGGGGCGAAGAATATTATTAACTCTTCCATAACCAAAGAGAGAAGCAGCCATTACTGCACCGGTATTCCCTGCACTTACAACAGCCTGAACCGTTCCATCTTTATGTAATTGGATAGCTCTAACTAAGGAAGAATCCTTTTTCTTTCTAACCACACGTGATGGAGAATCGCTCATACTAATCACTTCAGATGCATGAGCAATTTCTATTTTATCTTTTGGATAATAGTATTTTTCTAGTTGTTTTGATAGTACGTCTTGTTTGCCCACAAGATATACTTTGTCGCAAAGTCCTTCCTTAATTGCAATAATTGCACCTTCCACTTCAGGGAAAGGTGCATTATCGCTGCCAAAGGCATCAATCGCTATATGCATATTATTAAAATTTTAAAGATTATTCTTTAATTTCTAATATTTTTTTTCCATTATAATGACCGCATTTTGCACAAATATTATGAGGTCTGCATTGCTCGCCACAATTTGAACAAATTGTTGTAGTTGGCGCATATATTTTGTAATGAGTTCTTCTTTTATCTCTACGAGATTTTGAAGTTTTTCTTTTTGGTACTGCCATTTTTTTACATCCTTATTCAATATTTTTAAACTCTTATAGATCAACACATTAGACTATTAACCTTATCTAAAAACCAAGTTATTTTCAAAGGTTTGAGTGTCAAGGTTTTTGGAATATTGATTTATGATTGAAATTTCTATTTAATTATATCTAAAATTAATTTTTCCTTTTGGACTTTTTCATCAATTAACTTATAGCTACTCAATATTTTACTGATGATATTTTCTCCCTCATTTTTATGATTACAGAAGACATAACCAATAGTTTCATCTTTACTGATTTTATCACCAACTTTCTTAGTTAAATATGCTCCTGAGGAATAATCTAATTTAGAATCAAGAGTTTTTCTACCAGCTCCGATCTCAATTAAAGCATAACCAATTTGCTGTGAATTTATAGAATTAATCCAACCTGATCTTCGTGAGATTATTGGAATTTTATATTTAGCTTGAGGAAGAAGAAATAAATCATCACAAACTTCTGGGTTACCACCTTGAGCAGCAATCGAATCTTTGAAATATTTTAAAGCTTTTCCAGAGTTGATCACTTCTTCTATCATAGTTGTGGCTTCCAGTTCAGTAGTGGCAACTTCTGAAAAAAATAACATTTCTACAGCCAGAGCTTTTGTCAACATATCAATATCGGGAATATCTTTACCTTGCAGGTATTCAATTGTTTCTTTAATTTCCAGAGCATTTCCAATATATCCACCAAGTGGGGAATTCATATTGGAAAAAATAACTGATACTTTCTGTCCGAATTTCTCACCGGTTTTTATGAGAAGATCAGCAAGTTCCTTTCCAGTTTCAAGATCTTTAATAAATGCTCCGGAACCAATTTTAAGATCAATAACAAGATTTTGCGCACCTTCAGCTATTTTCTTACTCATGATACTGGCAGTAATTAATGGTAGACTTTCCACTGTTCCAGTTACATCTCTCAGAGCATATATCCTGCGGTCGGCAGGAACCAGTTCTTCCGATTGACTTATTATGCAGAATCCAACTTTCTCAATTATTTCTTTGAATTCCAAATCGTTGAAATCTGTTCTAAAGCCTGGGATCGATTCGAGTTTATCTAAAGTTCCACCTGTATGCCCTAATCCGCGACCGGATATCATTGGAATCTTCCCACCACAAGCTGCAACAATTGGTGCCAGCATAATGGTAATTTTATCTCCAACACCACCGGTTGAATGCTTATCTACAGTTTTATATGATTTTGGAAATGTGATCTGTTTTCCTGATTCAATATATACTTTTGTTAAAGTTTGGATTTCTTCAATCTTCATATTTTGAAAGTAGATAGCCATTAACAAAGCTGACATTTGATATTCAGGGACTTCATTATTTATATAGGAATTGACAAAATATTCCAATTCGGTTTGTGTTAATTCTTTACCGGTTTTCTTTTTGATAATTAATTCAACTGGATTCATTTTCATATTATTCCTCCTAGATTACATATTTCAGAGATAAATTTTTTCTGTTGGAGCTTTGCTTGAAGTATCCAGAAATTTTTACCATCAATATATTCAATATTATTTTCGATGCATCTGTTTATTAGTAAAGTATTTTTTTGTATATATGGTAGTTCCATTACTCTTTTTGGTAATTTTAAATTGAGTGATTTTAATAGATCTTCATTTTTAACGCCAATGGGAGTACAATTGATTATAAGATCAAACTTGTAATTTCCTAGCAATTGTAATTGAGTGAATTGTTTTTTGTTTTCATCTGCTAATTTTTTGCCAACTATTTTGTTTCGACTGGAAATTGTTACATTGTCATAAGCTTGGAATGCCTTCAATGCGATCTCAGCAGTTGCTCCGCTGCCAATTATCAGGATAGATTCATCTTTTTTGATCTTCAATATCTCAATTGATCTTTGAAATGCTATCAAATCCGTATTCAACATTTCATCTGTTTTAGGTAGGAATAAGTTTACTGCAGAGAGTTGTTTTTTTGCTCCGACTTTTTTCTTAAAAGGCATTGTAATAGAAAATCCATAAAAATTAATATCGGCTTTATTTATCCAGTTCCATAGATCATCAATATCATCAGTTACAAAGGGAAGATAAACTGCATTGAGTTTTTCTTTTGTGAAAAGATCGTTATAATATTTTATTCCGAGAGAATGTTCAACCTGCTCTCCGCCAATAATTCCACCGATTTGTGTTTTTGGGGAAATTAATCTAAGCTTGAACAATTCTGCTTCTTCAGGTATTAGTTGCCCTTGAGCAGTTCGATTGTTTGGAAGGCCAATAAATGTTGCATCAGCACCAAGATGCCGAAATAATATTCTGCTGATCTTTCCAAGTTTTCCCATCCCGGCAATAATAACAGGTTTGTTTGATTCGGATATTATTTTTGAAAGTTTTATTAGATCTGAATATTTTGATACATTTACAGCTATTTTTAAAAATCTTGAAGAAATTGAATTCGATTTTCTAACAACTTTATTCAATTTTGTAAAATCGATATTTTCAGAGAAATCATGATACGATAAGATCAGATTATTTCCGAGAATAGAGGTAATTTCAAGATTATCAACTTCATTTATTTCAAGATCACAAACACAGTTTTTAATAGAAATAATTTTATTATAAAATTCTATTTTGTCAGCAATATCAGTTTTGTGTTTTCCACCTTCCTTTACACTGCGAATTGTCAGGATTGTTTTTTTATCAATTATTTCCTGCGGAAAGGATTGAAAATTTTTAGAATAATCAAGTCGGAATTCTTTCCAGTAATTCTGATATTCTTTTGCTTTTTGAATTACGTAATCGTTATTAAGGTATGGAATTGAAAGAATTATCATTGTCTTTTTTTGCTTTCTGATATAATAATATTCCATATATCTACAACAAGTGATTCATCAATATTCCATAATTTTCCTTTTTGTTTCAATTTGGCAAGAAGCTCTTCTTCTCGATCTTTATTCTCTACCTGAAGTTTGTTTTCCCGTTTGAATTTACCAACAAGTTTAGAAATTTTTTGTCTTCTTCCAATTGCAATTAGTATATCTTCATCTATTTTATCAATTGCTTCTCGATAATCTGTTAATTGCAATTTTTTACCGGCAATCAATTTTTGATAGCTTAATGCATCTGCCAGAACAAGTTTTATCATTGCCATCGCAACCGGTATAATTCGTGGGATAATGCATGTGTCATGTCTTCCATGAGATTTGAATTCTACTTCTTTATTGTCTTTTGTTACTGTTTTTTGAGTTATGTTTATTGAGGAAGTAGGCTTAACTACAAAACGAAAAATAAGATCATTACCAGTACTTATTCCACCCAGAATTCCACCATGGTAATTTGTGAAAAATCCATTTTTATTCATCGCATCATTTGCTTCATTACCCTTTAATGCAGCAAGTTTAAAGCCATATCCGAATTCTATTCCCTTCACGGCTCCTATAGAGAGGGTCGCTTTTGCCAAATTTGCATCGAGTTTTTCAAAAACAGGATCTCCCAATCCTGCTGGTATATTTGTGATCTTTACTTCTACAATTCCGCCGATCGAATTTCCTTCATTTTTTATATTGTTCAAATACTCAATTAAATTTTCGTAATTTGTTTTATCGTGCCACAATAATTCGTTTTGGAAAGAATTATCAATTTCTGTTACTTCAAATTTACCAATTTTTACAGGATAGATTTTTATGTTAATATCTTCTAAAATATTCTCAACCAATCCTGATGCTACGACTCGTGATATAGTTTCTCTACCGGAAGCTCTTCCGCCACCGCGATGATCATAGATCTTGAATTTCTCGAAATATGAGAAATCTGCATGTCCGGGACGGAAAAGATCTTTTAAATGTTCATAATCTTGTTCACGAGTATCTTTATTAAAAACTATCAAACAAATTGGCATACCGGTGGTTTTACCTTCGAAGATACCTGATAAAACCTGTAGTTCATCTTTCTCATTTCTTGAAGAAGAAAATGTTCCCTTGCCAGGTCTGCGTTTATCCAGAGCACTTTGGATCTTTTCTAATGGGAACTTGATACCAGGCTTTACATCTTCGATAACTACTCCGATTACCTTTCCATGACTTTCTCCGAAAGTGGTTATTCCATAATATTTATCATAACTGTTCGATTTCATATTCTTTCCTATTAATAAAACTGTGGATATGATTGAATATTATAACTCAGTGTCAAACAAAACCTTTCCAGTTCAACTTCAACAGATTTCCATAAAAGATAATTTGACAATATTGACTGATTTCATCTCATCGACGTACACATTTTGTAAGGAGGAATGATGGGTTTAATGGTTTTGGCAGCTGAGGTTCCAGTGGAAACCAGTTTATTTTCGATTGCTTCGAAAGGTGGTTTCTTAATGATAATTTTATTTATCATATCAATTGTAGCATTATCAATAATAATAGAACGATTGATCAAATTAAAACAATCACAAAGGAATGAAGAGGAATTTTTGCAAGAAGTTTATGGCCTTCTTGGTGAGAATAAACTTGAGATCGCAATTCGGGTGTGTGAAGATAGAAGTAACAGTCCAATAGCCAACATAATTGTTAAAGCGATAAGTGTTCTCAACAGGGGAATGGATGAAACGAAAGAGGTGATAGAATCTGCTGTGAATAAGGAAATCCATCACCTGGAGAAAAATCTTGGGACACTGGCGACATTTGCGGCTATTGCACCTCTTATCGGTTTTCTTGGAACAGTTACCGGAATGGTGAAAGTCTTTATGAGATTGGGTGAGACCGGTGGAGGAGTTGATATCAGTTTACTGGCAAATGGAATTTGGGAAGCTCTAATAACCACAATTGGAGGACTTACAGTCGGAATCATCACGATTCTTTTTTATAATTATTTAGTTGGCAAGGTTGAAGATCTTACGCATGAACTGGAAGAGAACTCAAATGAATTTATTTATACTGTTAGAGGTTTAAAGAATGATAATTAAAACGAGGAAAAAGCGGATCTCATCAATTGGATTGATCTCATTAACTGATGTTATCTTTCTCTTGCTTATTTTCCTCTTGATCTCTTCAAATTTTATTACAAACTCCGGTATCAAGGTCGATCTGCCCGGATCAAATTCCCAGCAGAATGAATATAATAAGAACATCAGTCTTACCCTCACCAAGAATAATGAGATTTTTATAAATAATGAAATTGTAAGTTGGGAAGAACTTCCTGATGTATTGAATAGAAAGCTGATTGATGACCCTGAGCAGGTTGTAGTAGTTCGAGCAGATGAGACAGTAGAATTGAAAAATGTGGTTAAACTTTTGGATATTGCCAAATTATCTGGAACAAATAGGTTTTTTATTGCAACTGAAATACAAGTCGAAGGGACTGAAAAGTAAAAATGAACGAAAAAAATATAGGGATTTTTACTTCCATCTTTCTTCATCTTATACTTATTGGGATTGCTATATTTGTTCACTTCTCTATTTTACCCGAGAGTATTTATAAACGTATTGAGTTTATCGAATTCGGATTTGACGAAAGTGCAAATAATGAAAGATACATTTCACCTTCATTCCAACCATCCAAAATTTCAGACACACAAGATGTTGGCAGATTGAGCAATTTAATCCCCAAAAAAGTAGATCTGCCTAAAACATTTTCTAAATCAGATGAACCTATATATATTCCAGAACATAAAGAAACAGCTTTTAACCAATTAGATATGAATAAGAAAATTGGGAATTCACCAACTAAAATTAAAGCTAAAGTTAATGAAAATTTAATAAACACATCAAAAATAAGCAAAGCAGAAGATACTACTACTCTTACAAACGATGATTATTTGAATTCAATTACAAATAGACTTCTTGGAGAAAGTGAGAGTGGTTTTCCTTATATTTTAGAAGGAGAAATAACCAACCGGAGAATATTGAATAAAGTAATTCATTCCTATCCTGAAGGTGTTCAGCAGAATGCCAAAGTAAAAATAAAATTTGATGTTTTGCCTGATGGTACTGTCACAAATATTATTATTATTCAGAAAGCGGAACCCAGATTGGAATTCAATAGTTTAAATGCAATTAGTCAATGGAAGTTCAATTCTATTTCTCAGGATATTATTCAGAAAGGTGTGATCACTTTTATTTATGAGTTAAAGTAATTGGGGAATGATTGATAAATAGAATATTAACCATTAATTTGTTGCAAGATGCAAAAAAAGAATTAGAGAAGATCAATGTTTCTACACAAGGTATTCAAGTGATGGCTCCGAAAGCTCTTGGACTTTCCATAAAACTTACAGATGTAAAACTTGGAGCAGCTAACATCCTGAAACAGGAAATGCTCTCGATCGGCGGTGATGCAGCTGTTGCACGAGGTGTTGTTAATGGTAAACTCGAATTCAGCGATATGATCCTTTTGGGAAATTTGGATAAGATCAAAAAACTAGTAAAGAAGCTGAATTATCAAACAATTTTTGGTTTACCGGAAATAAAACAAGATTTAATAAATATTATTGATAGTCAGGAAAATCCATATTCTAAAGTTCTTAATTGTAATGGAACCAGGTTAGAATTAAATGAAACAAAAATAATGGGAATTCTTAATGTTACTCCCGATAGCTTTTCTGATGGTAATCTGTATTTTGATTCAAGTAAAGCTGTTAAACGAGCATTAGAAATGATAGCAGAAGGAGCTGATATTATTGATATTGGTGGTGAATCAACCAGACCCGGAGCACAAAAAGTGAATGCAGAAACAGAAATAGAACGGGTTATTCCTATCATTAAGAAATTGAGAAAAATATCTGATATTCCAATTTCTATCGATACTACTAAAGCCGAAGTTGCAAAAGAAGCATTGCAGGCAGGAGCTTCAATACTAAATGATATCAGTGCTTTGCAATTTGATGCAGGAATGATAAAAGTCTTACAGAATTTTTCTGAAGTACCTGTAGTATTAATGCATATGCAGGGAACACCAGATACTATGCAGGATGATCCGTATTATGAAAATGTGATTGAAGAAATATTATCATTTTTTAAAGAACGTATAAATTTTTGTGTTGGGAATGGAATTTTACATGATCGGATTATTATTGATCCAGGAATCGGGTTTGGGAAAAGACAGGAAGATAATTTGGTAATTCTAAAGAAAATTGCTGAATTAAAATGTCTGGGAGTTTCTGTAATACTGGGTGCTTCACGAAAAAGTTTTATTGGAAATATTTACGATTCAGAAATTACGGAACGACTTGCAGGAAACCTCGCTTCCACAGCGTTTGCATTCCAAAATAATATAGAAATAATACGTGTTCATGATGTGATTGAGCAAAAGAATTTCTTAAATGTAATGAAAGAGATTAGGAAAGTATAATGAGTATTTTCATACCAAAAATTACCGATATTATTGATATTATAATTGTTGCGTTTATTTTATATAGAGTTTTTATACTGTTAATGAAAAGTGGTGGTTATCAGATGCTCTTAGGTTTGTTTGGAGTATTTATGATATATTTAACCGCATCGTTGTTGAAGCTGAACATGATGACATCTATTCTGAAAGTTTTTAAAGATTATTGGATCATTATCTTCATTGTTCTATTCCAACATGAGATTAGAAATTTATTTTCCCGTATTGCGCAAACTCACGACATGAGAACACTTTTTCAAAGTGTAAAAAAATCTTTTTATTCTCCATTATTAAATGCAGTTTCTATTATGTCTTTTAGAAAAATAGGCGCTTTGATAATTATTGAAAACAAACGGAAATTGGATAATTATATCGAAAGCGGTGAGATCATTGATGCTCAAATCTCAGTTAAATTGCTTCTAACCATCTTCAATAATAAGACAATTCTTCATGATGGTGCTGTTATCGTTAGAAATGAAAGATTGTATGCAGTTAAGGTTGTATTGCCTCTTTCCGAAAGTGTGGAATATTCTCAGAGACTTGGAACGCGTCATCTAGCGGGTGTGGGTATAACAGAAAACACAGATTCATTTTCTATAATAGTTTCGGAGGAGACAGGCAAAATATCCGTTGCAAAAAATGGTGTACTTCATAGTGAACTTACAATTGATGAACTTTCACAAAGGATAAAGGATGAAACATCCTGACAGACCATTTTTAGTTGCAATAACCGGCGGTATAGCCTCAGGAAAAACAATTGTTTCCAAATGGTTTAGTGAGCACAACTTTTCAGTATTCGATGCTGATAAAATTGGTCATGCATTATTTAACAAACAATATTTTATTAATAAAATTAAAGATGTATTCGGAAAAGAAATCATTGTTAATGGCTTTGTTGATCGAGCAAAACTTGGGAAAATTATTTTTAACTCTGCAGATAAAAGAAAGCAACTAAATGATCTTCTTCATCCTGAAATCAGAAAGAGGATGCAGCATATTGTTGATGCAAGTTCACAAAATATTCTTATATTCGAAATATCACTCCTTTTTGAAAATGGCTTACAAAAGGCATTTGACTTTATAATAAATATCTCAGCACGAAATGAGATAAGAATAAAGAGAATAATTGAAAGAGATGGAATTACGGAAATTGAAGCACAAAAGCGAATTAACTCTCAAATGTCGGAGTTTGATAAACAGAACCTGGCAGATATAAACATTGTAAATGAAAAAGATATTGATGAACTATATTTGCAATTACAGAAGCTTATTTTACATATTAGAGAATTAAAAAGGAAAGATATAAAAAAAATTGCAGAATTATAATAGAATTTGGAGGAATTTTGAAATTTAGATACATAACATTCGTAATAATAGTATTGAGTATTGTGATTTACGGAACACTGCTGTATAAACCTGTTCCAAAACATAAAATAATTTCTCATCCAGAATTTATCGAAACACCTTGTGGCGAAAAAATAAAAAAGGAACCGAAAGCATTGCCTAATGAATGGTTTGGATATCAAAGAGCTTATCCATATCATAAAATAAAACATGAAGCATATTTGGAAGGTTTGCAGCAAGCAACAGAATTACATGCACAAACCAGGGGAAATCGTGAGTATAATTGGGAATTAGCAGGTCCAATTAATGTTGGTGGGAGAATTACAGATCTGGCAATTCACCCATCAAGTCCAGAAACATGGTATGTTGGTGCTGCTTCAGGGGGAATTTATAAAACAACTAATGAGGGAGCTGATTGGGAAAATATTTTTACTGATGCACCGGTTATTTCAATTGGAGATGTATCTATCGATCCTAATAATGAAGATTTTATTTATGCTGGAACTGGAGAAGCTAATTCTTCAAGTCAGAGTTTTATTGGAAATGGAATGTATAAATCTGTTAATGCAGGTGAAAGCTGGGAGCATATTGGCTTGGAAAACTCGGCTTATATCGGGAGGATAATTGTAGATTATTCCAATTCTGAAAGAGTATTCGTAGCAGCAACTGGAACATTATTCAGTCCCAATGAAGAACGGGGAATTTATCGTAGTGATGATGGTGGGCTTACTTGGGACAGAAAACTGTTTGTCACTGATTCCACCGCAGCTATCGATCTTGTACAGCATCCAATCAATCCTAATATTCTTTATGCTTCTATGTGGGAGCGAATGAGAGGTAGAGAGTACCGTCGATCCGGAGGATATTCTTCGGGGATCTATAAATCCGTCGATGGTGGTGATACTTGGGATGAATTGACAAATGGGCTTCCAGATCATGATGGTGTGGGAAGAATTGGATTGGCAATTGCAAAAAGTAATCCTGAAGTATTATATGCATTTTATGACCAGCAACCGGTTGGAAATTACTCTTTTCTGGGAATATTCAAAACTACTGATGGAGGAGCGAGTTGGGTTCAAACCAATGATGGCAATATTACTGATATGAATTCCAGTTTTGGCTGGTATTTCGGGCAGATCTGTGTTGATCCTGCTAATGAAAACCGGGTTTATGCAATGGGTGTAGCTCTTTGTCGAACAGAAAACGGTGGAGATAGCTGGCAAATAATTGCAGATTATGGAAATATGGATGAAATACATGTAGATCATCATGCCATGATCATCAATGAATTTACAGGTAGAATCGTAGAAGGAAATGATGGCGGATTATACACGAGTGATGATTATGGTAATAATTGGGATAAAATTAATAATATTCCATTAACTCAGTTTTATGCGATAGAAATGGACTTCCTGAATCCAGAAAGAATTTATGGAGGTACACAGGATAACAGCACCATCAGAACTATGACTGGTGCTTTGGATGATTGGCATGTGATTTTAGGTGGAGATGGATTCTATTGTAAGGTTGATCACACAAACTCCAATATAATTTTTGCAGAATCACAATGGGGTAATTTGCATAGATCATTAAATGGTGGTAATTGGTTTGAATATATTGCCAGTCAGATGAGTAATGATCGAAGAAATTGGTCTTCTCCACTTTCTATGCATCCAGTTGATCCTGCAGTTCTTTATTTTGGAACTTACAGAGTTTGGAAAACAACTAACAGCGGAAGTTACTGGGATGCTGTAAGTGCTGATCTTACAGATGGTGATTTTGGTACCAGTTATCATACAGTTTCTACAATTGCAGTAAATCCTAATTATCCAAATGTGGTTATAGCCGGAACAGATGATGGGAATGTGCATGTTTCAACAGATGACGGGAATAGCTGGTCAGATGTCACTGCAGGGTTACCGAATCGCTGGATAAGCAAAGTGGCTGGTGATCCATTTGATATGAACACAATTTATGTAACTGTTTCTGGTTTCCGCTGGGATGAATCATATCCACATGTTTTCAAATCTATTGATCTTGGACAAAATTGGATAGAGATATCTTCTAACCTTCCACAATTACCTATCAATTGTATTACTCTTGATCCGGAAGTTCCAAATAGAATTTTTGTAGGTTCGGATGCAGGAGTATTTTTTACAGAAAATGGGGGAGATGAGTGGCAAAGCCTTAGTAATGGATTACCAAATGTACCGGTTATTGATATGCTTATTCACAATCCAACCAGAACGTTGTTACTTGGAACTTATGGCTGCTCTGCCTACACTATGGATTTGGAAGATTTGAATACAGAAGCAAAAGAAAATATTGTAACTGTTGGAGTGATTTTACTTCAAAATTATCCTAACCCATTCAATCCTGAGACAACAATATCTTTCAATCTACAGAGGTCAGTTTCACGAGCAAAAATTGAAATATTTAATATAAAAGGACAAAAAGTGAAAACATTGAATGTAGTAAATCCTATTACAAATTCAATGAACAGTGTTGTATGGGACAGCAAAGATGATAATGGTAAAAAAGTTGCAAGTGGTACTTATCTATACCGATTAATATTAGATGATCAGGTTGTTGCCTCAAAAAAAATGATTTTAATTAAGTAATTATTAGTTGTTAAATCGGGAAAGAATAATATCTTTTTTAGAAGTAGTTTGACACAAAATCAAATGAATCTATAAAAGGAATCAAGAGGTAAATATGAAAAGAATTATGTTGATAACCCTGCTGATCATTGCATTCAGTTTAAATGCTGAAATTATTAACAGTGCATTTACTCCCGAATTATTAATGCCATCTATAATAAACATGAACAATCTTACAATAAATCATTCAATGTCATTCAGCAGCAGTATCTCTTCTAATAATCAGAGTGCTTATGAATCAGTATATACAAATCATCTCAACTATAATTTTAACTCTAAATTGAATCTAAAAATAGATTTGAATTTTATTAATTATGGTTCTGCAACTTATCAAGGTAGGATAGAATTTGATGGTAATCATGATAATACATCTAAAGTTTTACCAAATTTTCAATTGAATTATAATCCTTCAGAAAATATGAATTTCACAATAGAATTCAGACAGTATAATTCACCTTTCGAAAGAAATGGTCTATTTGACTAAGAGATTCTGTAGTATTAATTATTTGTAAACATTGATGCTATTAATGAATTCAATCAATATTTGTATTTATCGCTAATCTTTAATATTTATTATTTCTCTGATTGTAGCCTGAATAAAAGATTTATTATATAGGTTAAAGTTACTTAACCAAACTTCAGCAGTGAATGATTTTCCATTTTTTTTCTTATACACCCATTCAAATTTAGTATTTCCTTTTTTGAGAGTCTGACTAAAATACTTTAAGGCTGTTTCCCTGGATGGTTTTCCGTTAGTTTGTTTCAAAGGGGAAGAATCATCAGGATTAAGATTTAGAAATTCAGATTTCTTTGTATAACCAAATAATTTTATAGCTGCATTATTACAATCAATTAAGCCATTTTTATCTTGTAAAATCACAGCATCAGTTGAAGATTCAAATAGTTTACGGTACCTCATTTCGTATTCTTGCCGTTCAACTTCATTCTCTCGTTGTTCTGTTATATTTTTTAAAGAACCAATAATTCTAATTTTACCCGAATCTTTATCTTCAATAATCTTAGCATTGATTATACATATTAATGGAGTTTTGTCTTTATCTTCCAAGATTATTTCGTAATCGTAAACATATCCATCTTTTGTTAATTTGGTTAAGAATATGTCATGCTGATTCTCATCATAATACAGATCATACATAGATTTACCAATTAATTCTTTACGTGTGTAACTTGAGTTAAATTTTACCGAAGGGCTGATTTCAAGAATTGTTCCATCAAATTCAGTTTCGTAGTAAATGTCTTGTATATTTTCGAAAATTCTAGTGTAGCTATCCATTGTCCGTTTCAATTTTAATTGGACCATTTTCTTATCAGTAATATCATTAAAGATACCAAAGGTACCAATGAATATATTCTCATTAAATCTTGGACTGCCAATAATATTTAGAAAGCGTTTCCTCCCATCTTTACGAATAATTTCTAACTCATAACGTGAAGATTTATTTTCTTTTCTCAGTTTATTATGCCGATGTACTTTATCTAAGTTATATTTATTAAGATAATCTGATAAATTAGTTTCTTCAAAGTCGCTAATTACACCACCGAAGATCTTTGCACCAGCTTCATTAATAAAGTTGAAGTTGTTTTCGGTATCAAATATGCAGATACCCTCGCCTGTTGTCTCAATAAGAATACGGAATTTAGCTTCACTCTCTATTAATTTTTGCTCCATTTCATGCTTGAAAAGAGCCATTTGTATTGTTGCTACAAGTTCTCTTTCCCTGAATGGTTTGATAAGATATCCAAAAGGAGCAGTTTTTTTTGCATTTTCAATAATTTCTTTATCGGAATAAGCAGTAAGATATATTATTGGAATATTCAAGTCAATAATATGTTTGGCAACATCAATACCACTCAACTTGTCTTTCAGCTTAATGTCTAATAGAATTAAGTCCGGGTGTATTTTGTTTATTGATTTAATAGCTGCTTCACCAGTCGAAATTGCTTCGGGAACTTCATAATTGTAATTTTTTAATATTTTTCTGATATCTTCTGCAACAATTGCTTCATTTTCTACAACTAATACTAGCTTCTTACCCATTTAATGTTCCTTTAAATATTTAAAATAATTTTCACAAATTCATTTAATTAACTTCTTTTCTGTCAAGTGGAATAATTATTTCAAAAGAATATTCTTATTAATGAAAAAACATCCACTCATCAAATTCTTCATTTATTATTAACAATTTGCCGCCAAACATTGTTCTTACCTTGTTTTTGCTTAAACCATCAATTGTAATATCATTTTTATTAAAAAGATTACTACTGAATGCCGGTACTTCATTTGTTTCTAACTTAACTTGATCGAAAATGTCTGATGCATTGAGAAGTCCTGCCACTGTAATATTTTCACCAAATGCATTATTGATAACTTTAACAACTCTTGTTTTTTGGGGGTGTAATTGATTGATCTCTTCTGAAATTCCTGAAATTGTTGAAAATGCTAATTTACCTGTGATAAAAACTATTCTCTCCTTCTTTGATTGGATATCGGGAATAAAATTGTATTTATTAATTTTCCAGTTTTCGAGAAGTAATCTGATCATTCCAATTCCATTTTCTAATTGGGGATAACCATCATAGAAATTTTCGGGTGGTATTTTATAATTTGCCAGTAGGTAAATTTCATCGGAACAATAAGTTCTTGGAAATCTAGATGATAAGTTCAAAATTTGAATAGCTTGCTTTGAATTAACAGGAGATATTGGGGTAAGTGAATTGCGGAATTTTGATAATCCTACCGGTACGATTCCAACAGATAGTGCATTTATTTCTGGTGAAGTAAGGTCAATTAGTGTGTTTTCAAGCTCTTTACCATCATTCCATCCCGGGATAATTACAATTTGAGTATGAAATTCAATTCCATTCTTACTTAGATATTTCAGCTTTTCAAGTATATTAAAATCATGTTTATAGCGGAGCATTTTTTTATGAAGAACTGGATTTGTTGTGTGAACAGAAATATATAAAGGATTTAATTTTTGCTCGATCATTCTGGTAATATCTTTATCCGATAAATTTGTTAGAGTAATAAAGTTCCCAAAAACAAATGAAAAACGGTAATCGTCATCTTTGAGATAAAGCGTATTTCTTAAATTATCCGGCATTTGATCAATAAAGCAAAATATACAATCATTAGCACATGTACGACAATTATGTTCTGGAAGAATAATGCCAATGGGAGTTTCCCAATCTTGAAATATTTCTATACTATGTTCAATTCCAGAATTATCTAAATAGATTATTTTTAAGATCTCATCTGCTGTATGAAATTGCAGATCCAGAAAATCGTTTATTTCATTCCCATTTATTGAAATGATTCTATCGTGAATTTGCAGTTTGGAACTATCCGCTAAACTATCCTTGACGATATCGTTAATTGTAATTGGCATAAATTAATCTGAACTAATCACTGCAGAAACAACTTTCATAGATGGAATCCCCTTTAGAATTAGGTTGATTGTAGATGTAATTGGAACTGCCAGGATCATACCTACCGGACCCCATACCCAGTACCAAAAGATCAAAGAGATAAGAACAATAAGCGGTGAAAGTTTAAGACCAGTCCCCATAACTTTAGGCTCAATAATATTTCCTATGATCATTTGAGTTGAAATTAGAGATATTGAGATTGCGATCAATTGCCAGCTAAAACCATATTGAATGAAACAAATCAAAATGGGAAATGCTGAAGCAAATATAGAACCAATATTTGGTATATAATTCAGGATAAAGATAAGTAAGCCGGACATAACAACGAAATCAATGCCAAAAATAGCAATGAAAAACATGCTGATTAGACCTGTTACAAGACTAATAAGTGTTTTGTTGACTACATAAGTTTTTATCTGCCGTTCAATATCCTTCAAGACATTACTAAAATGATCTGCTTCATCTTTAGAAACTACTTTTTCAACACTAGTAAACATTTTTGTTCTTTCTAATATGATAAAGATCATGAAAGCAACAGTGAGAAGAAGCTTAATAAAGAAATCAATAAAGTTGCCCATAGTTCCTGAAACTATCTTAGAAAGAGATAATTTGTCTGCCATTTGGAGCCAGTTAACTTTATTCTGTAGATAGAATGTAACCTGTTCCATAGGAATCTCAAATGTAGTAATAAGTCCCGAAATCATTGTTGTGAGCTGTTTTTCATATTTTGGAAAATCTGTAACAAAAGAAGAGACACTTGTATAAACAATCGTTCCTAAGACTGTAAATAAAATGAGAATAATAATAACAACCAAGAAAATATTTACTATTACGGGTATCTTCTTACTATATAAGAATCGATTCAAAGGTTGGAACATAAATGATAAAAAGATTGCAAAAGTTAGAGGGATAAATATTGTTTTCAACTCTTTTAGGAAAATCACAATGATAGCAAGTGCAATAATTCCAAGGAAAACTTTTATCGAATTCGATTCTCGAGATCTATTATTGTTATCTTTCTTTTCCTTTAATAGGCTTTCAGTGATTATTTTCTTGATCGTAGTCATATTATTATTAATCCTCTCAATAATTTCTTTTTTCAACTTATGCTTAAATTAATAAACTAAGTTCACCTGACAAGGATTTTCATATTTTCCTAATTAGATATATCAAAAAATTATAATTTTCTTACTTATCTCCTAACTTTTTAAGCCTTCTCAGTCTATCCTGTTGATTTTTTACAATCCATCTATCTTTTGATAATTCTTCATAGGCTAATGTAAAGTTTTTCTTTGCCAATTCCATGTTGCCATTTAATAAATATAATTCAGCTAATTCTTCAAATACATACCCGTCATCAGGTAAATTCTTCTCTTCAATAACAGCTTGAATTTCTTTCTGTATTTTTAGAGCTTCTTCATTTTGTTTAAGAGATCGTAGGCATCTTCCAACTGTCCATTTTGCAATTCTTGCACCATTCTCATCTCCAACTTCCGTTCTCCATTCATATCCTTTTTGGAAATAAACAAGTGCCTGATCATATTCAGTTATGTCATGTAATATCCAGCCGATGTTGTTATAAATAGGACCCAGCCATCCTTTACAATTTTCATCGGATGTTTCTTCAGCAATTTTCAGAGCTTTCAAATTCCAATCAAGTTGTTTGTCCGGTGGTTCAACTATGCCCATCATGTGTGCAGCATCAAGAGTGTAAATATCAAGTTTATTCTCAACACCAAATTCATAAGCTCTTAAAAAAAGTGGTTTGGATATCTCCCATTCACCTGAGGAATTAAATACACGTCCACGTTCTAAAAGGTATCGCATAAAAGCTGTTTTCATATTATCATTCAACATACTTTTTACAGAATCAAGTGTTGCATGAGCCTGAATGAATTTACTCTGCAAGCCTTGAGTTCGAGCTATTTGAGTGAGAAGTTCGGCATGATATTCTGCATCATAAGAACTTTCAGCAGAATTCTTTAGTCCTTCTAATATTTCTATGAAAATAATTTCAGTTGAATCGGGATGCTGGTAATCCCACATTGCATCAAAGTTGGGTAAAGGATTGATCCCAACTTCAGAATTTTTATCAACACTGCATCCCAATAATATAAATATTATTAAAATGTAAAATAAATTTCTCATTAACTTCCTCCTAAACTTCTGTAAAATTTATTATATAAGTTCTGCATAATAGTGTGATTTTGTCATCCTGACGAATCTTGCATCCCAAGCTATTCAGCGAGGCAGGCGTTATTCTTTGGAAGGATTTTTGCTTATAATGGGATTATTCGTGAGAGAACTCTCCGAAAACTTCCTCAGAAAGACAACATTATTTCATTTTGCAGAACCCTTTTTATAAAGTTTTGTTATGCATAAAAAGTGACAAGAAAAAAATACCAGTAGAAACTACTGGTAAATATTTGATTTCTAGTATAACACTTTATTAAACATTTATTTCTAAAGCTTCAAAAAGTTTATTAGGAGCTCAGGTTTTGTTAAGAGATCAGAATTTTTAATAAATCTCTTCACTGTTTATAAATCAATTTTGGTTTATTCTTCAATATACAAACTTATTTGTAGAAATTAATTGTTAATAATTTCTATCGTGGCATTAAAATGATAATAAAAGTAAAGAATATAAAAAATTGACAAATCCGGTAATTTTTATCAATGCTTAAACAAAAAAGCTGACTATTAAAAGTCAGCTTTTTAGAATTTTTACAATTATTGTGTTCTCGGGCATTGTTTGATAATTTCAGGATCGAGATCAGCATTCCCGTAAGCTCTTTCAAGATGAGCACTAAATTCAGATGCCAACTTATTAGCACGTTCATCATAAGCTTCTTTATTTTTCCATGTATTTTTTGCTGTTAAGATATTTTGTTCTACACCCGGGCAGGTTTTAGGAATAAAAATGTGGAAGATTTCATCTTCATAATATTCTACATTTTCTAAAGTACCATCAAGAGCAGCATTAACCAGTCTACGAGTTAAATTGATATCCATTCGTTCACCTGCTCCATAAGGACCACCACTCCAACCTGTGTTAACAAGATAAACTTTTGTATTGTATCTTTTCATTTTTTCTCCAAGAAGTAAAGCATAATGGTCAGGATTTCGCGGCATAAATGGTTCACCGAAAAATCTGGAGAAAGTAGTGATCGGTTCAACGATACCAGTTTCAGTTCCGGCAAGTTTACTTGTATATCCCATAAGGAACCAAAGCATAGCCTGCTCAGGAGTCAGTTTAGCTACAGGAGGGAGAACCGCATTTGCATCAGCAGTAAGAAAAAGTATTGTTTTAGGATGACCTGAAACGGAAGATTGTTTGATATTACTGAGAAATGTAAGTGGGTATGAAGCTCTTGAATTTGGAGTTAGCCTCTCATCATCAAGATCAAAGGTTCCATTTGGATACATCATACAATTTTCAACGATAGCTCCATGTTTTGTATATTCATCATTATGAAATACAGCTTTATAAATTTCAGGTTCTTTATCCTGATTCAAATTTATCAGTTTTGCATAACAACCATCTTCGAAGTTTGCAATACCATCATTACTCCATCCATGTTCATCATCACCAAGAAGAGCACGAGTTGGATCAGCAGAAAGTGTTGTTTTTCCAGTTCCAGAAAGCCCTAATAACAAAGCTGAATCGCCATTCTTTCCTTCATTTGCAGAACAATGTAATGGGAGAATACCTTCAGCAGGCAAATAATAGTTCATTACAGTAAACATAAGCTTTTTTACACTTCCACCATAAGCAGAACCAATAATAATTCCCATTCTTCTATCAAAATCCATGGCAACGATCATATCTGATGTTTTCCCATCTGGCAATTTTCTTAGAAGACCATTATATCGGTTTCTATCAAGTTTGTTATAGGGGAACACAATCAATGTAAATTCTTTATTTGCAAAACAACTTTTTTCTAAATCAGAAGGAATAGGACGGAACATATTATCTGTAAATAGAGCAGTTAAAGCTTGATCTGTTATCACTTTTGTAGGAAGTGCAAAAAGCGGATCAGCTCCGATTACTCTATCGGTTGTATAGATGGTGTTTTTATCTTTTATTAATTCGATAGCATCATCAAAAACCATATCAAAAGCTCTAGGTTCAAGTGGAATACAGTTTGGTGAATTCCAATCAATAGTATTCTCACTTTCTTCTCTTTTTACGATAAGAGTATCCTTAGGGCTTCTACCGGTCGATTCAGGTGGAGTCCATGTAACAAGATTTCCATTAGCAGAAATTAATGCTTCTTTGTTCTCAACTGATTGTTTGATCATCTCAACACGTGTAATATTTGATAAAATGTTTTTGTGATTTGCCAAGATATCATTTAATGTGTTTTGCATTTCTTTAATTGTAAGATCAGACATAAATCTTTTCCTCCAAAATTATCTATTAATATGAAAAAAAATCAAAATTTGAGATAAAAAAAAGCAGCTAAAGCTGCTTTAATTATATTGTTAAAAAACTAAATTCTATCTGGGTAGACACTAACAAATTTTCGTCCGGTCTTTTTAGTTTCATATTTTACAAAACCTTCAATCAGGCTGAAAATAGTGTAGTCATTTCCAATACCAACATTTTCACCTTTATGGATTCTGGTTCCTCTTTGACGAATGATGATATTACCGGCTAAAACCTTCTGACCACCATATTTTTTCACTCCAAGATATTGAGGGTTACTGTCTCTTCCATTTTTACTACTTCCAACACCTTTCTTATGTGCCATAATATCCCCTTATTTGATAATATCTTTAATTTTTATTTCGGTATAATTTTGTCTGTGACCTTGCTTTTTTTCATAACCTTTTCTTCTTTTTTTCTTAAAAATAATTACTTTCTTATCTTTAAGATGGGTAATGATCTCAGCAAGAACTTTTGCATTTTTTACAGTTGGAGTTCCGACAACCGTATTATCGTCAGTATGCAGTAGTAACACATTTTGCATTTCTATTTCTGCACCAATCTCAAGTTCACTCATGTATGGAACTTTAATAGTCTGGTCTTTTTCGACCCTGAACTGAGTTCCTTTAAAATCCACTATTGCGTACATTTAATCTCCTTCTAGCTACCAATTCATAATAAGAATATCTAAGAAATTTTGAGTGGTTTTATTGTCAAGAATATTATACTCTAACTTATTCATTTGTAAATTCTTTATTTGTTTTTGTCGAAAAAACCCTAAATTTATCAAAATCCAATTCGCTATCTGATACAAATTTAATAGAATTTTGAATATCATCAAAGAAATCAGGATTCTCTTCGATAAATTTTTTTACATTTTTATGAACTTTAATAGTAAGGTCTTCTTTTTTTATAAAGTAACTTGCACGTTTCAACCAGCGGGAGATCTGGACAGTTATAGAATCTCTTGATAGAAGACGACCAGTACCATGGCAATGAGGGCATTGCTCTGAATAGCTGAGAAGCAAGCTAGGACGTGTTCTTTTTCGTGAAATTTCTATTAATCCCAATGGACTAAAAGGATAAATCTGGTGTTTAGCTCTGTCCATTTTCAAAGATTTTTTTAGAGTAGCATAAACATTATCTCTATCTTTCTCATTTTTCATATCGATAAAATCAATAACCATTATACCACTAAGATCTCGTAATCTAATTTGAAGAGCTGATTCTACAGCGGCTTCCATATTAGTTTTGGTAATGGTATCTTCGTAATTATCTTTTCCAGTAAAGCTGCCTGTGTTTACATCAATTGCAACAAGTGCTTCAGTTTGTTGGATTGTGATGTTCCCGCCACTTGGTAGATTAACCCTTGATTTAAATATATTCCCGATCTCTTTTTCTATTCCGTAAGCGTTGAATATGGGGGAATCTTCTTGATATAATTCTATTCTACTTATTAATTCTGGAGCAATTTTTTTTAATTTTGATATAACTTTATTTCTCATCTTTTTGTCATCAACGACCATTCTTTCTATTGATGAATTAAAGATATCGCGTACAAGAGAATAAGATAGATCGTTTTCATCATAAATGCAGGCTGGAGGTTTTGCATGTTTTGCCTGTTTATTAATTAATTTCCAAGTTCTTTCAATTCCAATATATTCTCTATTGAAATCTTCTTCATTAATACTTTCAGTATCCGTTCTAACAATTATCCCCACATCTTTATCTTTTATTTTTTTTAGAATTTTTTTAATTCTGGTTCTTTCTGTGACAGAGGATATTTTTCTGGAAATTGCAACCTTTTTTTCTCCCGGCATGAATACAAGAAATTTACCAGGAATTGAAAGTTTTCCTGTAACACGAGCACCTTTTTTTAGGATAGGTTCTTTTTTTACTTGAACCACTATTTCCTGCCCTACTGTAAGTACTTTCCCGATATCAGAAGATTTTCGTTTTGCAAAAATCTTTTTCTTTGTTTTATTTAGCGACATTGGATTAATGTCAGTAAAATGTAAAAAGGCGGTTCGCGATAAGCCAATATCAATAAAAGCAGCACCCATACCTGGTAGAACATTCTTCACTATCCCAACATAAATGTTGCCAACAAGAATTTGATTCTCTTTTTTTTCAGCAAAAAGCTCAACTAATCTACTATCTTCAAGAAGGGCTATTCTCTTCTCAAATTGACCATAATTAACTATTAATTCATTAAACATATTTTTCATTTTCTCCTATTTGGAAGAGCCGATATTAGTATAATTTCGTCAAGATATTTCTGCTTATCTTTTTCTTGACACAGAATAGGTGAATAAAATTATTTGCAACCTATTGATGCGAGGTGGAGCAGTCTGGTAGCTCGTCGGGCTCATAACCCGAAGGTCACAGGTTCAAATCCTGTCCTCGCTACCATTTTTTATGGTCTTGATTGATCTTTACATAAATTACTAAGTGGCGGCGTAGCTCAGTTGGTTAGAGCATCGGAATCATAATCCGAGTGTCCGGGGTTCAAGTCCCTGCGCCGCTACCAAATTTAGGATGCGCCAATAGCTCAGTTGGATAGAGCAACGGATTTCTAATCCGTAGGTCAGGGGTTCGAATCCCTTTTGGCGTGCCATTTTTTTATGGTGGGTGTAGTTCAACGGTAGAGCACCGGATTGTGGTTCCGGGCGTTGTGGGTTCAAATCCCATCATCCACCCCATGATCACTGGCGTAATTTATTGATAAGCAATAAGTTACGCCACTTATTTTTGCCAAAAATTAGGCCCGACGTTGTGAAAAACGTTGTGAGATTGACATAAAATTCGTCACTTTTTGAACGATAATTTTATCTATCTTAATAGGAAATCAACTAATATTCGTATAATTTTTCTCTTATTATGATTTCAAAATTGCTGATTAGATTTTCTATCATATAACTACTTTTTTATCTTACAATTTGTGCTTTACTAAGTAGTGGACAGTGTAATTCTAAAAAAACAATCCAATAAAATTTGTAAATAATCCAAAACCGTGAATGAGGTATAACATCTAACTTCTCTCAAAACAGCAATTTTTAATATTTTAGCACATTCCAGTTATTTTGTGATTGACTTAATTAATTCAATTCTTCAATTTTGAGAATGCAAATACAGATAAGGAAAACATGATGCAGATAGAAGTAAGAGAGTGTAAGATCAATGACAAAAAACGTATTGCACTTCTTTTTAGATATGATGAAGATATAATTACTCTTGTGAAACAGATCGAAGGACGTAGATGGTCTGCATCCAATAAATTCTGGCATATCCCATACCAGGAAAATTATCTCAAAGTATTAAATAGTAAATTTAAAGATAAGCTTGAATTTATAAGTAGTACAAATACCAAAAAAAGAAATTAAGAAAGTATCTCCCTTTGAAAAAGCTATAAAGGATTTTAGCGATCAATTAATTCTTAAGCGATATAGTGAGAACACGCCACC